>Ga0187833_10002791_pt1 | contig 18357 bp, 17 predicted proteins | sample ETNtaG_37_FD_167968 | JGI IMG/M metagenome (GOLD analysis project Ga0187833, IMG submission 167968) | Marine microbial and viral communities from oxygen minimum zone, Eastern Pacific Ocean - ETNP2014_SV_400_PacBio MetaG (Illumina Assembly) | ecosystem: Environmental > Aquatic > Marine > Hypoxic...
AAGCAGGTTCTTCTAACATTACTACATCTGCCATACCCCAAATTGCATGAGGTTTGTAACAATAGAATGCATAACCTTCGCCTTTTTTAATTGAGTCAAGAACTCTAGCATTCTTAACTGCTTCTGCGGCTCTTATAGGCTCAATACCTGAATCGTATAATTTGTAATCTCTAAGTTTTACTTGGTTCACATTTGCTGAAGCCCAGCCATCTGCACCAATCCAAAACTCACCTTTACCATTGCCATCGCTATCCATTGCTTTAACAACTTCTGGTCTTCCTAAGTCTTCGATTGCAGTAATATTCATTTTTTTTGCAAAGTCTTGAGAAACACAATAGCCTTGGTTTCCTTCATAAGGATTACTACTCAACTTAAGAGTTCCTTTTGGAACTAAATCTTTAGTATAAGCTTCTTGGTTTGGTAACCAAATGTCTGGGTGAACTTCTATTTCACCTTTGCTTCTATCAATTGCTCCATAAATTGCAGTATTGTTTCCTGGAACTAATTCTGCTTCACCGCCCATTTTGTCAATGACAACTGCTGCAAGTAAATTTGCTATTGCAGTTGCACCTGTCCAACCTGGATCTCCAATTTTTACTTTTTCAGCAAAACTTGAAAATGAAGTTAACAGAGAAATCATTCCAGCCATGATTGCTGTTTTAATTATTCTCATTATTTCCCTCTTTTGTTTATTAAATTTATAAAATAGATGTTAACTTGGTTCCTTTTCAAGTGTCAACAAGAAGAAATAAAATTAATTATAATTATTCTAAGAAACTTTTAACAGTTTCATTGAATTTTTGTGGCTGCTCGAGGTGCGCATTATGGGAACATCCTTTAAATATTTCAAGCCTGCTATTTGGGATATTTTTTTTTAATGTATCAACCTGTTCAAAATTATAAGAAACGTCCTGTTCTCCCCAAATTATCAATGTTTGATTTTTAATATTTTTTAAATTCTCATATCCTCTCCAATTTTTCATTGCATTAAGTGCATTATGTGCAGTTTCTTCAGTTGTCTCTTTAACTGCATTTTCACAAAAGTAATAATATTTTGCATCATTTCCATCTACAAACCATTTTGGTGGTATTCTTTTCACTGTTTCTTTTATTCCTTCTTTTTTAAGTCTTTGAATTGAAGTATCCAAACTTTCAAATCGATCTGGTATGTCTCCAATTGAACCTGTTGCAAAACATATTAATTTTTTTACTCTTTCTCCTGAAATTTTTGCCATTTCTTGAACTATCATGCCACCCATAGAATGACCCATTAAATGAAATTCTTTTATATTTTTTTCATCTAGACATTGAAGTATTTTTTTTGCCATTGCATTAATGCTATCAGGTGATTTAACTTTATAACTTTCACCAAATCCAGGTAAGGCAGGAGCAATAATTCTAAAATGTTTACTCAAAAATTTTTTTTGCAAAGTCCACATTTCAGATGAACCAAGATAACCATGAACCAAAACTAAAGGATATCCTTCTCCTAAATCGTCAACATATAAATTTTGCATAACTATAAGTAGATAATATATGAAAAAATTTTAAAGTTTTAATTAAATTATTTTTTTTTATTTGCTACAAAATACAGTTTTCTTGGAAAACTACCTTCTTCAAATTCATCAATTAACAAATTTTCAAATCCATCTAGTAAGGCATTAATTTTTTCTTTTGAAAAAAAATGTATTATAAAACCTTCGTTTTCATATAAATTTTCTCCATGATGAATTCCTCTTTTAAAATCTCCATCATTTATATGGCGCACAGTGTAGATGTTTATGCCATTTGGTTTTAATACTCTACAAATTTCACCATTTAAACTTTCCAATTCTTCATTGCTCAATGCCATACAGTAAAGCATATGGGAATAACAAGCATCTAAAGAATTATCTTCAAATGGAAGTTGTTTTCTTACATCAAATAAATTAGTTGAAATAAATTTTGATAAATTATTTTTTTCAATTTTTTGATTAATAATTTTTATTGCAGAAGGACTATAATCTAAAGCTTTTACTTTCAAAAAATTTTTTGCAAAAAAAATACTATCTCTACCTAAACCTGCTCCAAGTTCTAAAATATTAATTACTTTTTTCTGCTTAAATAATTTTAATGCTTTTCTCGCTGCTAAGCTTGGTTCTAAACCAAACATAGCAGGCTTACTAACAAAATTTTTTTCCCAATACTGAGATTGTTGGTTTAGTTTTTTTTTATCCAAACTTACTTTGATGGATCGGGTACCTTACGCAAATAAGGTTTTAAAGTTTTCCAACCGTCCGGATAGATTTTTTTAGCTTCTTCATCTTTTACAGCTGGAACAATTACCACATCATCACCTTTTTTCCAATTTGCTGGCGTTGCAACTTTGTATTTAGCAGTTAACTGCATAGAATCTATTGCTCTTAAAATTTCGTGAAAATTTCTACCAGTTGCCATTGGGTAAGTCAGATATAAACCTATTCTTTTATCTGGTCTAATAACAAAAACAGTTCTTACTGTTTCATTATCTACTGCAGTACGCCCCATAGAGGTAGTACCTGCATCGCCTTCTAACATATTAAAAAGTTTTGCTACTGCTAAATTTTCATCTGCTATAATTGGATAATTTGGTTTATTGCCAGTTACATCTTTAATATCTTGTAACCATTTATTATGATCGTCAACATTATCAACGCTCAATCCAATAACTTTTACATTTCTCAAATCAAAATCTGCTTTCATGCTTGCTAAAGAACCTAATTCAGTAGTACAAACCGGTGTAAAATCTTTTGGATGTGAGAATAGCACTCCCCAACTATCCCCAAGCCACTCGTGAAAAGATATCTCTCCTTCAGTGGTGTTAGCTTTAAAATCTGGGCAAACGCTATTAATTTTCAAAGTCATTTATATCCTCTATTTAATGTTTACAAAATTTATTATAAGCAAGATTGATTTGCTATGCAAATTTTAATATGATTTTATTATTTCATGATTTTTGAACAATTGAAAATGAAAAAAATAACAACCCAAGACTTCAAGTTGGTTCTGTTTAATTAAACGACAAAATTGTTGTTGTAATTTCATTAAGAATATTTATATTCAGTTTATGTCTTGCAGTAATCCAAAATGTAGTTGTAATGGAAGTAGTAAAGACTGCGCGTGCTTACCTTATAGTGCTGATTGCTGTTGTAACTACTAGTAATTAGTTTAATTAAACCTTACAAAAAATTAAATTATGAATGATTATTTAAAGTCAATTATTGATAGAGATCCAGCTGCAAAATCTAAGCTTGGTATAATATTAACCTATCCTGGTGTAAAAGCTGTTTTTTTTCATCAAGTTGCGCATTTTTTCTGTGTTGCTAAATTTGATTTAATTGCAAGAATGATTTCTCAATTTTCAAGATTTTTAACAGGTATAGAAATTCATCCAAAAGCTAAAATTGGAAAAAATTTATTTATAGATCATGGAATGGGTGTTGTAATAGGTGAAACTTCTGAAATTGGAGATAATGTAACAATTTATCATATGGTTACCTTGGGAGGAATTTCTCCAAGTATTAATTCTAATGACCAAAGACATATAAAAAGACACCCTACTCTTATGGATAATGTGGTTATTGGTTCCGGTGCACAAATATTAGGACCTGTCGTTGTAGGTAAAAATGCAAAAGTTGGAGCAAATGCTGTTGTAACCAAAGATGTGCCTGAAAATGCTGTTATGCTAGGAATTCCTGCCAAAAATGTAGGAACAACTACTGAAGAATTTAAACCATATGCCGTTACTGAAGAAAGTAAAGAATCTAATTAATGAAAAACTACAGTGATAATTTTATTCAATCGATAGGCAATACCCCTCTTATAAAGCTTAAAGCTGCTTCAAAAATTACTGGCTGTAATATTTACGGTAAAGCTGAATACCTAAATCCTGGTGGGTCTGTTAAAGATCGTGCAGCATTAGCTTTAATTAAAGATGCTCAAGAAAAAAAATTAATTTCAAAGGGTGGTACTGTAGTAGAGGGTACTGCGGGAAATACAGGTATAGGTTTATGTCTATTAGGTAATTCTTTAGATTATAAAACTATAATTGTGATGAATGATAACCAAACCCAAGAAAAAAAAGATACTTTAATAAATATTGGTGCAGATTTAAGATTGGTTCCGCCGAAGCCTTACAAAGATGACGGTAATTATGTAAAAGTTGCTGGAAGATTAGCCGAAGAACTAAAAAGTTCTGATAATAATGGTGTAGTTTGGGCTAATCAATTTGATAATATTGCTAATGCTAAAGGTCATTATGAAACAACTGGTCCTGAAATTTGGGATCAAACAGATGGAAAAATAGATGGATTTGTTTGTTCTTCAGGAACTGGAGGAACAATAGGTGGAGTAAGCAAATACCTTAAAGAAAAAAATAAAAATATTAAGATTTATTTATCCGATCCAACAGGGTCTGCTCTTTATAATCATATCCAAAATGGAGAACTAAAAGCTGAAGGTGGCTCAATAACTGAGGGCATTGGATCAAGTAGAGTTACTGCTAATTTTGCTGAAGCTAAAATAGATGGAGCTTTTTCAATAAGTGATCAAGAATCTTTACCAATTCTTTATGATTTAATTCAAAATGAAGGATTAAGTTTAGGAACAAGCTCTGGCGTAAATATTGCAGGAGCCATAAGATTGGGTAAAGAATTAGGTCCTGGAAAAACTATTATTACAATTCTTTGTGATAAATCAGATAGATACAACTCTAAGATGTTTAATAAAAAGTTTTTACAAGAAAAAGGTCTTCCATTTCCCAGCTGGATTTAGTTTTATATATTCTAATTGTAAAAAAATAAAGGGGATAAAAAATGTCTGTTATACAAAAACTTATTGATGCTCAAGATAATCAAGATTTAAAAGCATATAATGAAGTGGTTAGTGAAAATTATGTTTGGGTAAAGCATTCAACTGGAGAAGAAATTCCCAGAGATGAATTAAGTAAATGGTTAATTAGTCCTGATGCTCCCAAGACAGAAAGTTGCAGGATCATTTATGAAAATAATGAAATAGGAGTAGCTCATTATTTTATATCTTTTAAAGATGGTTCAAGACAGGCAGTTTTAGTCGTCTATATTATAAAAGATGGTAAAATTATTAGATCTGAAACTGGCGCAACTAATATGCCAAAATAAAAGGAGTAATTATGTCTGAGTTAATCGCGTTTATTGGCGTTGGTAATATGGGAAATCCAATGGCTGAAAATTTAATGAAAGCAGGGAAAAAAGTTAAAGTTTTTGATGTTTCAAAAAAAATGGTTGAAAAAGCAAAAGAAAAAAAACTTGATGTTGTGGAAAATTTAGATGCTCTAATAACAAATGATGTGACAACAGTAATCACAATGCTTCCAGAAGGTAAAAATTCAAAAGAAGTTTATTTGGGTGACAATGGTATAATTAATAAAGTATCAAAAAATTGTCTTCTTATTGATTGTTCTACAATTGATATTCAAACTTCTATAGAGATAGGAAAAAATGCTACTTCAAATGGAATTAAAATGATTGATGCTCCAGTCAGTGGTGGTGTAATGGGAGCACAAAAAGCAACATTAAATATTATGGTTGGTGGAACTAAAGAAGCTTTTGATCTTGCATTACCTTTGCTAAAAATTATGGGTAAAAATATATTTCATGCTGGAGAACTTGGAAGTGGCAATGGTGCAAAAATTTGTAACAACATGTCCTTAGGGATTACAATGATTGCAGCTTCTGAATCTTTGATGTTAGCAAAGAGATTAAACATAGATATTAAAAAAGTTCATGAAATTATGAAAAATGCGTCAGGAAATAGCTGGCCAATATCTGTTTATCCACCCTTGCCCGGTCTAATTGAAGGAACTCCTTCAAATAATAATTATCGACCAGGATTTTCTGCTGGCATGATGAACAAAGATTTAAAATTAGCAAATGAATGCGCAAAACAAGCTAAAGCCTCTACTCCACTTGGATCTATGGCTCTAGAAATTTATAATAAGTTTTGCGAAGAAGGCAATGATACTAAGGATTTCTCCGCAATATCAAAAGTGGTTGGTGGTGATGCTTGGAATTATCCAATAGATTAATTATTTATAAATTTGATAACAAATGACATGAAGCTTTATGATTTTGTGAAAGAACAGTAAACAAAGGTTCCTTTATTGAACATTTTGAAATTAATGATTTTTTTTAAATTATTTTTTTAAAATTTTCATAAAGAACCTTAGAATAATTATTCATATTCTTCATATTTACTTGAGCTTCTTTATCAAATTTTTCAAGTGCACCTTCTCCTAGTTGTTTTTCCAAAGCTGATTTATATTCTGACACACATCCCCACTCCTTCACTGTTGTATCTTTTGCCTCAATATGAAATTGAATACCATATGCATGGTTTTTATATTTAAATATTTGATATTTAGTTTCTTTAGAAGACGCTAAAAGAGAAACATCTTTGTTATTTTCTAAACCTTGAACTTCATAAGAATGCCATTGTAATGAGATTATTTTGTTTGGAAATTCTGAAAATAATAAGTCATTTTTTCTATTTTCTAAAAAATTTATTTCCAACATTCCTATTTCTGGATTGTTTGATTTAGCAACCTTTCCACCTAATATTTCTCCCAATAACTGACAACCAAGACAAAAACCTAGGTATGGTTTATTTAAATCTACAACAAATTCTTTTATTTTTTTCTTTTCTTCAATCAACCAGGGATAGTCTTTTTCCATCCATGTATCCATTGGTCCACCCATACAAAACATTGCATCAAATTTTGATAAATCTGATGGTATTTTTTGGCCCTCATCTAATTCAATGGTGGTTAACTCGACACTATCTTTTATCATTAAATCTTTTATATATCCGGGATCTTCAATTTTAATGTGTTGTAAAACTATAACTTTCATTTTTTTAAAGCACGGGCTTTAAAAGATTTAACATTTTTTTATGGATTGATCTATTTGATGAAGCAAGAATATTTCCTCCAAGTTTTGGATTTTTATTATCCCAAGTTGTTACAATCCCGCCTGCTGCACTTATTATTGGAATCAATGGGTGTATATCCCAAATCTTGTTTTGACATTGCAGTACAATATCAACTCTTCCCTCGCATAAATTTGCATAACCTAATGCATCAGCACTTGGAAATTGCATTAATTTTAAAACTTTTGGAATTTTTTGTTGTTTTTTTAAAGAAAGCCAGCCATGAAATGCTCCTGAAACTTTCATATTTTTTATTGAAGTCTTCTTGTTTACTAACAACTTTCGTTTTTTTCCTTTTTCAACAACAAAAGCAATTTTTTCAGACACATTGTAATAATATTTATTTAGTTTTGGAAAATTAGCTAACCCAACAATTGGATTTCCTTTGAAATTCAAAGAAATTAAATTACTCCAAGTAGGATTTCCAATCACAAATGATCTTGTTCCATCAATAGGATCAATAACCCAAGTAAAATCACTTTTAGTTTTGTTGTGACCAAACTCCTCACCTATGATTCCGTGAGTTGGAAATTTTTTTTGTATTTTTAATCTTATAAATCTTTCAAATTTTTTATCCGCTGTTGTTACTGGATCATAACCTTTACCTTTTAATTTATTTTCAACTTTAAAAGGTTTATCTAATTTATCACGATAAAATTTTGTTAAATCTTTTGCTAAGTGATTTAAAAAATTGCCATAAAATAGTATTTTTTTTCTATTTATTTGATTCATGTCTAACCACATACTATTTTATTTATCTTGATTAAAGAATAAATTTAAATAATTCTTACGATTACATAAATAAAATTAGAATATTAATATTGATGGAAAAGATTCAATCACATACAAAGTTGGTAATAGTTGGTGGAGGCATTTTAGGAGTAAGTTTATTATATCACCTAACTAAAGAAGGTTGGAAAGATATAGTATTAATAGAAAAAGGCGAACTCACTTCTGGCTCAACTTGGCATGCTGCTGGCCAATGTCCACATATGGTAGGTAGTTATAATTTGGCTAAAGTTCATTTGCATTCTACAAAACTTTATAAACAACTAGAAAAAGAAACTGGCCAAGCAACAGGTTTTCATGAATGTGGAAGTTTAAGATTAGCCTACAAAAATAAAGATATAGAATGGTTCCATTACGTCAAAGGAATATTGGATAATATTGGTGCACCATGTGAAATACTTTCTCCTAATGAGATTAAAAAAATTCATTCTTTCATAAAATTAGATGGATTAATTGGAGCTTTTCATACACCAGAAGACGGCCACACCGATCCAACAAGCACAACAAATGCAATGGCTAAAGGTGCGAGGAATGAAGGAGCAAAAATTTATAGAAAAAATAGAGTTACTGATATTAAACAATTGCCTTCAGGAGAGTGGAAAGTATTTACAGAAAATGGAGATATAACATGTGAGCATGTAGTTAATGCAGCTGGAAGTTTTTGTCCAGAAGTAGGTGCAATGGTTGGTTTAAAAGATGTGCCTAGTATAAATATGATACATCATTATTTAGTTACTGAAGCACATTCGGAAATTGAAAAATTAGAAAAAGAATTACCCGTAACAAGAGATCCGGAAGCTTCTGCTTATTTAAGGCAAGAGGGCAAAGGTTTATTAATTGGTCCTTACGAAAAAGATGCAAAACCTTGGGCTTTAGATGGAATGGATTGGAAGTTTGATATGGAATTATTAGAACCAGAGCTTGATAGAATTGAAAAACATCTTGAAATAGGAATGAACAGAATTCCTCAATTTAAAGATGTGGGAATAAAAAAAATTATTTGTGGACCAATTACTCATACTCCAGATGATAATTTTTTTGCAGGTCCAGCTCCGGGGTTAAAAAATTTCTGGATGGCTTGCGCTGCGAGTGTAGGAATTGCTCAAGGTGGAGGAATTGGAAAATATTTGGCTCAATGGATAGTTCATGGTGATTCTGAAATAAATATGCTTGAGTTTGAACCAAGAAGATACATGAGTTGGGTAACAAAAAAATATGCAATTGAAAAATCTACTGACCAATATACCAGAATGTATGTTACTCCAATGCCAAATGAAAGCATTGATGTTGGTAGACCTGTAAAAACAACTCCAATTTATAAAAAATTAAAAGATAATGGTGCAGTATATTTAGATTCTTATGGTTGGGAAAAGCCAATTTGGTTTGGAGAAAAAGGAGCAAAAGAAAAGTATAGTTTTAAAAGATCAAATGCTTTTCCATACATTCAGAAAGAATGTGAAAATGTTCAAAATAATGTTGGTATTTTAGATCTAAGTACATTTGCTAAATATGAAATTGCTGGAAGTGATAGCGTGACATATTTAGACCGTTTATGCGCAAATACAATTCCCAAAAAAGACGGAAATATCATACTGAGTCATACACTCAATAACATAGGTAGAATTCAAAGTGAATTAACTATTACAAGATTATCTAAAGATAATTTTTACGTTTTAAGTTCAACCGCTTCAGAAATAAGAGATCTAGACTGGTTCAATCATAATTTAAATAAAGATGAAAAAGTTCAGATTAAGAATGTTACACAAGATTATGGAGTTCTTGTGTTAGTGGGACCAAAATCAAGAGATGTTTTATCAAAACTTACCTCGGAAAATTTAGACAATAATAACTTTCCTTGGCTTAGAGGAAAGCAAATTGAAATAAATAAAGTTCCAGTCAGAGCCTTAAGAATTAATTATATGGGAGAACTAGGCTGGGAGTTACATCATCCAATGAGTCAAATGGAAATTTTGTATGATGCTATTTATGAAGTAGGAAAAAAAGAAAATATACAAAACTTTGGAACGTACGCAGTTAATTCTCTTAGAATGGAAAAGGCTTATCGAGGATGGGGTGCGGAACTCACAGGTGAAATTAGTTTGGTAGAAGCTGGTATGGATCGTTTTTTTAATTTGAATAAGAAGAGCGATTTTATTGGTTCAGGAGCTCTAAGAAACAAATTACAATCTGGAGTTGATATTAAAATAGTCTATCTTGAAGTTAATGTTGATGATGCTGATGCAAGAGGTAATGAGCCTGTTTATCATAATAATAAAATTGTAGGTGTTGTGACCTCGGGAGCTTATGGTTTTAGAGTTAAAAAAAGTCTTGCATTTGCCTATGTTAATTCTGAATTAGCAAAAGAAGGTAATGAATTCTTATTAGGGATACAAGGTCAAAAAAGAAAAGCTAAAGTTCTTGGTTCGCCAGTTTACGATCCCGAAAATAATAAATTAAAATCTTAACTAATTTTATTGACAGCGCTTTAAAAAAAAAGTATTTGCGAAATTAAATTGAATTTATGGCGACTAGAACAAACACTCCTCCAAAACCACACCTGGGATTTGGAACAAGAGTAAGAAAATCACCTTTCTTTGAATCAACATTGAAATGGGGTTGTAAAGAATACACAACCTATAATCATATGTACTTCCCTTGTTATTATAATACACCAGAAGAAGATTTCTGGAGTTTGGTTAATGATGTTACTTTATGGGATGTGTCTGTAGAAAGACAAGTTGAGATTAAAGGTCCAGATGCTTCAAAATTTACTCAAATGTTAACTCCAAGAAATTTATCAGCTTGTGCAGTAAACCAATGTAAATATGTTTTAAACACGAATTATGATGGAGGAATACTTAGCGACCCAATATTATTAAGACTTGCAGAAGATCACTGGTGGTATTCAATATCTGATAGTGATCTATTATTATGGGCTATGGGGGTTGCAGGTAAAGATAAATATGACATTGAACTAAGAGAACCAGATGTTTCACCTTTGCAAATACAAGGTCCAAAATCTAGAGCTTTAATGACTGAATTATTTGGATCATGGATTAATGATTTAAAATACTATTGGTGCAAACAAACAGAAATTAAAGGAATTCCAGTTCTAGTTTCAAGAACAGGATGGAGTGGAGAAATTGGGTATGAAATTTATTTACGTGATGGAAAAAAAGGTTCAGAACTTTATGAAATGATAATGGCTGCGGGGAAAAAACATAAAATTGCGCCAACGGGACCTTCTCAGATAAGAAGAGTTGAGGCAGGAATTTTTTCATATTTTCAAGATATGAGAGTAACCGATAATCCATATGAAATTGGAATGGATAGATTGATAGATCTTGATATGGAAGCAGACTTCTGTGGCAAAGAAGCTCTTAAAAAAATTAAAGAAGAAGGAATAAAAAGAAAACTAGTTGGTATAGAAATTGTTGGTGATCCTTTAAGCAAAGTTGTTCCGCCAGAATATTCACCTGGCTATTTTGTTCCTGATCACTGGCCTGTTTTTGATGATAAAGAGGAAATTGGTTATGTAACATCAAAATGTTTTTCACCAAGACTCGAAAAAAATATAGGATATGCATTTATACCAATAAGTTATGCTAAAGAAGGAACACAATTTACGATTAAATCGCCTTATGCTAATTTAGATGCAAAAGTAGTTCCATTGCCCTTCTATGATCCAAAAAAACAAATTCCGATAAAATAAGTTTTTTATGCTCTCTAAATTTATAAATGAGAGTTAATATTGAACATTAAAGATACATTTTTATCTGCATTAGTTCCAATATTTTTAGGTTTTGGTTTTGTAATTGCTAAACCAGCAATGGAATACTTCCCTCCTTTTCTTTTGATGGGTTTAAGATTTACTTTTGCAGCATCAGTTTTAATTTGGTGGTTTCCAATACCAAGAGGCTTTCTTAAAAAAATATTTATTGCCTCTCTTATAGCCAACACATTACAATATAGCGTTACATACACAGGGTTAAGCATGATAGATGCTTCGGCGGCAGTATTGCTTGTTCAAATGGAAGTTCCTTTTGGTGTTGTATTTGCATATTTTATGCTCAAAGAAAAACCAACTACCAGAAGTTTAATAGGAATAAGTATTGCATTTATTGGAGTTTATATTTTAACTGGTTCACCTAATTTAGATGGTAAATTTTTTGGCGCAGCCTTAACAATTATAGGATCGGCTATTTGGGCTTTGGGACAAGTTTTAGTCAAGCCATTGAGTAAAGAAATAAATCCATTAGCTCTTGTTGCTTGGTTAGCTTTATTTTCTGGTCCAATACTGATAACTCTTTCTGCTATTTTTGATGGAAATACAATTAATTACTTTAAAACAGCAAATCTTGATAGTTGGATAATTGCGATTTATTTAGGATTCATTATGCAACCAATAACATATGGTTGTTTCTATTATGTTTTAAAAAACAACCCTTTATACAAAGTTTTGCCTATAGTTACTATGGGTATACCGCTTACTGGTTTATTGGCTGCAGTTTTTCTTTTAGGAGAAGAACCAACTAGACAATTATTTATTGGTGGAGCTATTATTCTTCTTGGAGTGGTTATGATAGTATTTGGAAGCAAACAAAACACTAACAAAAGTTTTAACAAAAAATTATCCAAAATTTTGTAGTAATGGAATATATTCAATCAAATAATATCCTATAGCCTGTAATTGATTTGTTAAAATTAGTATTCCTGTAACAAGAAGTAAAATTCCACCAATTTTTACTATTAGATTCATCTTTTGCTTTAAATTTTTTGAAAAAACCATAAATTTTTGAATTAAATAACCAGATATGATGAAAGGAATTGCCAATCCCAAAGAGTAAAAAAATAATAGCAAAATTCCTCTATTCAAACTTTGTTCGGTAGATGCGAGCGCTAAAATAGAGCCTAAAATAGGGCCAATACATGGTGTCCAGCCAAATCCAAAAGCCATACCAATTAGTATTGGGCCAAATTTACCTGAGTTTTTTTCAACATTAATTCTTTTTTCATAGTTTAAAAATTTTAAATTAATTACACCCATTATATGTAGTGAAAAAATTATAATTATTAAACCAGCGGCTACTCTGAGTTCATAAGAGTTGTCTAAAATTAAAGAGCCTATAAAAGTTGCTGTGGCACCAAAAGCAATAAATACTATTGAAAAACCTACTGTAAATAAAATTATTGGAAAAATATCAATTCTTTTTTTATCTAGAAGTTCATTCAAAGTACTTCCAGATATATAAGATATATAACCAGGTATAAGAGGCAAAACGCAAGGTGACAAAAAACTTAATAACCCTGCACCAACAGCTACAAAAAGTTCAGTCATATTAGCCTGTATTTTTCATTGCTGCAGAAATTCCTGCAATTGAAGTCATTAGAGCATCATTAAGGTATTTTTTTTGATTAGATTTATATTTTTTATTTGAAATTTTTTTCATCACTGTTGCTTGTATTATGTTTAAAACTTCAGAATATATATTTCTAACAATTACTGAGGTTCGAAATTCTTTTCTTGCTTTAATAATTTCTATAGGAGTAATATTTTTATTAAGTTGTTTTATTGCTTCAAATTGAAATCTCAGTTTTTTACCAACTCTTTTTAATTTTTTGTCACCTAGATTCTCTTCATATATTTTAGAAATCTCTGGGTCTACTTTTGATATAACCATGTCTAATATGTCCATTGTAGAGTTAAAGAATGGCCAATTTTTTTCCATATCATAAAGTGTTTTTCTAAATTTTTTTATTGAAGAATATCTTAGAGCTTCAGCGGTTCCTAGCCATGCTGGCAACATCAATCTTATTTGGGTCCATGCAAAAACCCAAGGAATCGCTCTTAGACTTTTAATATTATCTAAATTTTTCCTTTTTGATGGTCTAGAACCAATAGATAATTTTCCTAAAGAAACATGAGGAGTAATTGTTTTAAAATATCTTATAAAATCTGAATTTTGATTTATATTTTTTTGATAAGAACTAGTTGAAATTTGAGACATTTTTTCAATTAATTTTCTCCAATTTTTTTTTGGATATGGAGGTGGTACTAATGTAGCTTGCATTACTGCTCCAATATAACTGCAAAGATTATATTTAGCCAAAGGTTCATATCCATATTTTTGCTGTATAACTTCACCTTGATCTGTAATTCTTATTTTTCCGTTGACTGAATTCGGTGGTTGAGATCTTAATGTAGCCTGTATCGGCCCTCCACCTCTACCTGCTGTTCCTCCACGACCATGAAAAAATGTTATATTAATTTTATATTGTTTTGCTAATTTAATTATCTCTTCTTGCAATTTATATTGATGCCAACTAGCAGATAGTTTTCCAGCATCTTTACTTGAATCTGAATAACCAATCATAATCTCTTGGTTATGATTGATTGACTTTCGATACCAACTTAATGAGAAAAGTTTCTTCATTATTGATTTTGCATTAATTAAATCATCTAAAGTTTCAAAAAGCGGAACTATTCTTAATTTATTTTTTATTTTCGATTCCTTTTGAAGTAAAGCAACAGATAAAATGTCTGATGCTAAAGAAGTCATTGATATTACATATGCGCCCAAACATTCATTAGGTTCATCAGCAAGTATATTAAATGTATTCCAAACTTCTTTATTTTCTTTATTTTTAAAGACAAAATTATTTATTAAATTTTTCTTAGATTTTATTTTTGAAGATAAAAAATTTAACTTTCTATCTTCGCTCCATTTTAAATAATTTATTTTATATTTTTTCTTTAACAATTCAGAAATTAATTGTGTATGTCTTGATGATTCTTGTCTAATATCAAGTCTTGCAAGGTTAATTCCAAAACACTTTGTTCTTCTCATCAAATCTAATAAATCTCCACTTGCTATATTTTCACTTTGACTTTGCTCCAAAGATTCTCTTACTACTCTTAATGGTTTCAGAATCTCTTCTCTTGAAGATAATAATTTTTTTTTATCTAACGGTTTTTTGTTTAGCAAATGTTGTTCAATTAATGAGTGAGTGAGACGTATTTTATTTCTCAAAGGTCTCAAAAAAACTCTATAAGGTTCAAAAGTTTTACCAGTTTTTTTTAAAATTTTTTTTGAACATTTTTCCATAGATAAAGATCGTATTAACTTGGTTAATTCTTTTTCATATAATTTAGAAGCCTCCCATCTTGATAATAATATTACTTCTCTTGTTGTTTCTGATGTAACATTTGGATTGCCATCTCTATCTCCACCCATCCAAGAACCAAATTCAATTGGATTAAAGTTTTTAGGCAAACCTTTACCCATATTTTTTAAAAATATATTATTTAATCTTCTATAAACTTTAGGTATTGACTCCCAAAGACTATCCTCGATAATTGCAAGACCCCATCTTGCTTCTTCAACTGGTGTTGGCCTTTTTCTTTTCAGGTCATCTGTATTCCATATAATGGTAAATTCATCGTATAATTTTTTATCTAAATTTATTATCTTGGAAGGATATTTTTTTAACAAATCTCTTTGTTCTAAAATTTCTGTAATTTTGTTATACTTTTGTATTAAAGTTCTTCTTTTTACTTCAGTGGGGTGAGCTGTTAAAACTACTCCAATATTTAAATTTTTTGCAATATTATAAACTTTGCTTGATGGAATTTTTGTATTTTTAAAAATATTTTCAAATATTTCTTCAATAAATATATTTTTTATTGTTTGTTTTTTTTTACTGTTTTCATATTCATCTAATCTTCTTGATGCATCAATAGATTCAGCTAAATTTATAAAATTCATAAAATGTGTAAAGGCTCTAGTTAATTTAAAAATGTTGGATGGACTTAATTTTTTTATTTTTTTTGAAATATTTTTAAATGTTTTTTTTTTATTTTTATTAGGTATGTTTGCTTTGGATAAAAGTCTTACTTTTTCTACTAAATTAAAAAATTTAATACCTTCCTGTTCCTTAATTACTCTACCTAAAATGTTTCCTAAATATCTTACATCTTCTTTAAGTGATTTTGTTGGAATACATTCGTAATATAGATCGCGTTTTATCATAATCTAATATTATATTTTTTTTGCGTGATTCCTGTAACATTAGTTTTAATTTTAAATAAAGCACCTGAGTATTTATATTTTTTAATTTCGTTTTTGTTCATTGATTTTAAAGCTGATGTAACAAAAACTTCAGAATTTTTATATCCACCAAATGTACAATTTGTAATGTTTTTTGCTGGTAAATTTATATTATGGATTTTTTTAGCATTTTTATTAAACACAGAGATGCATGCTCCATTGAAATGACATACCCATAAATTGTTTTTTTTGTCTAATGTCATTCCATCTGGTGTGCCCATTTTTTTAGTAAATTTTTTGAATACTTTCTTTTTAACTATTTTTAGTTTTTTATTAACTTTAATTTTATAAATTATTTTTTTTTTACTATCGGTATGATAAAAATTCTCAGAATTTATAAAAGCAGGTCCATTAGTAATCATGTATTTAGTATCGACCTTTTTTAGAATTAAATTTTTATCTAAGCAGTATAGTGATCCGATTTCAATATTTCTTTCTAGATTATCCATAGTTCCAAACCATAACCTTCCACTTGGATCTGTTTTACCATCGTTAATCCTGTTTAATGTAATATTTTCCTCTATTTTGATTGATTTAATAATTTTTTTTGATTTTAAATTTACAATTCTTAATTCTCCCTGGAGGCCTAGTATAAAAAAATTATTATTAATGTGTGCTAAAAATCCTATTTCTTTGTTAACTCGAATTATTTTTTTTCTTTGATTTTTAACATTTAAAACGCAAATTTTTTTTTTTTTAATATCTACAAAATAAATTGAATTATGTTCTTTAACCCAAAGTGTTCCTTCACCCAATAAAGTTTTTGATTTCCAAACACATTCTGGTTTTGAGGTTGTTATTTTCAATTTATGTTAAAACTACTTTTGAGTTTTGTTCTCCAAGATTATCAATGGATAATCTTATTTTATCACCGGCTTTTAAAAAAACTTGAGGCTTTTTTCCCATGCCTACTCCGGGTGGAGTTCCCGTTGTAATTATATCTCCGGGTTGTAGTGACATAAATTTACTTAAATAAGAAACTATATGATAAACATTAAATATCATTTTATTGGTATTGCCAGTTTGCATTCTTTTGCCGTTAACATCTAAACTCAAATTAAGATTATTTACATCTGTTATTTCGTCTGTTGTGACTAAATAAGGTCCGATGGGACCAAAAGTATCATGTGATTTTCCTTTTATCCATTGGCCTAATTTTTCGATTTGCCATTCTCTTTCACTTAAATCATTAACCAAGCAATAAGCAAGAATATGGTTTTCTGCTTCTTTCTCTGAAATGTTTTTTGTTTCTTTTCCAATAACAATTCCTAATTCTACTTCCCAGTCTAATTTTTTTGAGTTTGCTACTAATTCAATATCGTCATTTGGTCCATTAATGCAGCTTGTAGCTTTCATAAAAACTATAGGTTCTGTTGGAACTTTTGCGCCAGTTTCTGCTGCATGATCTGAATAATTTAATCCAATGGCTACAAATTTTCCTGGATTTTTTACACAAGATCCAATTCTATCTATTTTTGAAAGTTCTGGTAACTTTTCTAAATCAATCTTTTTTAGTTTTAAAATGGTTTCAAAATTTAAATTATCTGGACTTAAATCTTTAATTTGAGAACTTAATTCTCTTATTTTTCCATTTTTATCTAATGCTGCAGGTCTTTCACTTCCTTTAGTTCCAACTCTTAATAATTTCATTTTAAAATCTTATATTAATTAAATTGACATTCCACCATCTATAGCATGAGTTATTCCAGTGACAAATACGGACTCATCACTTGCAAGATAAATTGCCAAACTAGCAATTTCTTCTGGAGTGCCCAATCTTCCCATTGGTTGTCTTGCTATAAAATCTTTTTTTGCTTGTACTGGATCTTTAGCTGACTGAACTCTTCCTTCCCATGATGGTGTATGAACTGTTCCAGGAGCTATTGCATTACATCTGATATTATTTTTTATGAAATCTGAAGCTATAGATTTAGTAAATCCAATAATGGCTGCTTTTGTAGTTCCATAAACAAATCTGTTTGGCAAGCCTCTTAAGCTTGAGGCAATTGAAGAAATATTAATAATATTGCCTTTATTTTGTTTAATCATTTTTGGAATAATAGATTTTGTCATTAGGTACATTGATTTTATATTTACATTAAAAGAAAAATCCCAATCTTTTTCATCACAATCAAGTATAGTTCCATGATGAACAAAACCAACTGCATTAAATAAAACATCTACTTTATCTAAGGATGCAGAAAATTCTTCAATAGCTTTTCTGTTTGTAGAATCTAAATTTTCAACTTTAATATTTGGATATTCTTTATTTAAAGTTTCTAAAGTTTTTTTATTAATGTCTGTTGCTATGACGCTTGCACCTTCATTATGAAATGCAATTGCTGTTGCTCTCCCAATTCCTTGTCCTGCAGCAGTAACAACTATATTTTTATTTTCTAATCTTTTATTCATTTATTCCTTTTGTTAATGTGAGTGCCTCGGCATTCCTTTTGTATTAGTTATATCTAAATACACAGAT
>Ga0187833_10002793_pt1 | contig 18353 bp, 19 predicted proteins | sample ETNtaG_37_FD_167968 | JGI IMG/M metagenome (GOLD analysis project Ga0187833, IMG submission 167968) | Marine microbial and viral communities from oxygen minimum zone, Eastern Pacific Ocean - ETNP2014_SV_400_PacBio MetaG (Illumina Assembly) | ecosystem: Environmental > Aquatic > Marine > Hypoxic...
TCAGCTCCTTTAGCTTTCCATCTTCTATGCTTTGTTTGAACTTTACTTTCTCAATCAGCTCTTTTTCCTTTCTTTTCTTCTCTCCCAGCTTTTTCCTTTCTTCTAATATCTCTCTTCTTGCCAGGAGCAGCCTTTCAAAAAAGCCCTGTTTTTTTGGAATCGGCTCTTTCACTTTAACAGGCTCCCTGACGTTAACAACTTCAGCTCCTTTCTGGATTTGGACTTCTTCTACTCTTACTCTTTGGACAGGCACTTCTCCACTCATTCTTCTGTAGATGAATGAGCCTAAAGTGAAATAGCTGTAAGCACCGATAGAGAATATTATGAGGAGCAATATCAAGGCAAGGCTCCAACAGAGCACATCGTTCCTGCAGAAAGATACAAGGTCAAAGTATTCTTCTTTGACTTCATCTTCTATTACCTCAAAGAGGTAGCTGGCTGTGCCGATAGATCCAGCATATCTTGCTTGGGCTATGAACACATAGTTTCCGATTCTCAGGTTGCTTGGGATGTGGATCGTCTTGAAGAATGATGCCTGGGTCTTGACAACAATGGTCTCTGTTTCAGTGATTATTGTGTTGCCGTCAAGGTCCCTGACAAAGTATTCCATCTCAACATTAACAGGGTCCATGCCTTCCAGGTTGAACAATCGTATCTCCATAACAATGTCTTTTCCCTGCTTGATGGTCCTTTCTTTTGCTAATGTGTTGAGGTTCATGTCGAACAGGACATTCTCGCTTTCAATCTCCACCACAACAGGCACGAACATTGTGTAATCTTTAGAAGCAGCCATCAGCTTTCCAACATAGACTCCTGGCCTTTGCTCAATCCTTCTTAATGGGTCAAAGCTTGAGAAATTAAGGCCAACTATCTTTGTCTGGCCTGGTTTTGTTGTGAATTTAGGCTCATTGACAGTCACTATGTCTGCAAGGTTCTTTGTGAACATACTGATATCTTCGTCTTTTTCACCAGTGTTCATTATCCTTACAGGCTTGTTTGTAAACTCTTTTTCCTTGATCAATACTTTGAGCAAGAGCTGGTCTGTTTCAAAAGGAGTTATCTCTTCTTTTATTATCTCTTTCTCTATAGCAAAATTCCTGTTTTGAAGCAGAAGATAGCCTCCAAGAACGATAATGACCATGATAAATGCACTTATAAGGAATGAGAGGAATTTTTTTAGGCCAGAGCCTGACCTACTGGAGTACCTTCTAGGGTAGGATGTTCTTCTTCCAGGGCTACGTCTCTTAGCCAATTATTCCACCCATTGCTGGGACAGAATAATGGAACACAGCTGTGCAGATACCTTCTCTTGTGTGCATTTTCTATCTCCTCTTTTTTACTTTGTAAAAAAGTGGCCAGGGAATTTATTCCCACTGCCTCTTTTTTGCTCTTTTTTCATCTCTTTTTTTTAATGCCTAGCTGTCTAGTCTTTCTTTTCCTTTACTTTCAGGTCTTTCTTGATCAATGCTTCAAGATAGTCTGATATTTCACTGTCTATGTCTATGCAGTGCTTCTTTACCTGCTTCCAAAGCTCTATGTCAATCTTCAGACTAGTGGTTTTTCTAGGCATGTGAGTATTATAGGATTATTATAGTATATAAATGTTTCTATGTATCATTATAGCTATATAGTAGTGTAGTATTATGAATGAAAACGAAAGGTTTAAATATATGTTATATTATACCATAAGGTATGCGAGAACCTATATTTGAGCATAGGCATAGACATAAGACATACATAGTAGAAATTAAGATCTATAGGGTACCTAAGGATGAGTTTCATCCAGAAGGATTTCAGTATTCGCTTGTTTTGGTCAAAGATGGAAAAAGGATATTGGGATATGATAACCATGAAAGAAAAGGACACCACATCCATAGGGGTGGTAGAGAGATTCCTTATGATTTTGTGGATGAGTGGAAGTTGATTGAGGATTTTCAGGAGGATGTTGAGAAAATTACAAAGGGTGAGTTAAAATGAAAATAAAAAACATTACAGTTGAAATAAAACCTCTTAAGGCTGTTTTAAGAGAATCAGCTGAGGTAATGGGGGAGTTAAAGAGAGGGAAGTCTGTAAAACCACAGAGCGGTTTAAGTTTTGGTAGTGTAGAATCCTTTAGGGAGTTCTTTACTCCAAAGAGAATTGAATTATTACAGGTGATTAAACACAAGCAACCCCACTCGGTGTATGAATTAGCCAAATTAACAAAGAGGGAGATTAAGAGCATAGTTGTGGATATTAATATATTAAGTAAATATGGTTTAATTGACATGAAGAAAGTGCCTGTTAAAGGCAGGACAGGTTATAAACTAATGCCTATCTTTGATTATGATAAATTAACAGTAGATATTGCTATGTGATAGAATGGAGCATTGATTTTGAAACAACAATATTCCACCCATCTAATGATGGGTGGTCAAAGTGGAATTTGTTGTGCTCAAAAACTTCCCATGATGGATGGAATATTCAGTGTCAAAAACCAGTGGATGTACATCACATTTCACGTCATGCCACCTATCTTTGATGGGAGGTTTTTGACATATCGGCTTCGGAACTGAATTTTTGGCTTAGTATCCTTCTCTTTTCTTTCTTACAAATCTCATCAATAGATATACATATACCAGCGCAGACACTACAACAATGAAGAATATCGAAAAGACCTTTATCCTTGCTTCTTTAAGTGCCATAGCCTCTTCTTCGGTCATAACCTCGAATATCTGGCTTGATACTGCATATGCGTTAACATACCTTACCTCAATAGCAGCAATATATGTCTCTGGCTTTATGTCCTTAGGAAGGTTAAATTCCTTTACATAAGAGCTCTGGGTCTCTACGGGGAATGTCTCAGTCTCCTCTGAGATGACATTGCTCCTGAGGTCTTTTACCAGATAGTTTATATCAACATCTACTTTTCCTCCTAAGACATTGAATAAAGTGACTTGAGACCTTAGGTTGTCTCCAGGGGCAATCCTTTTGTATCTGGTTGGGATGTCAAGCTTAACGTCAAATAATGCTTTTTCTGACTCTATCTCAATTGTTATTGGCACTGTCTTTGTTATATTCTCCACAGTCGCGATCAATCTTCCTGTGAATATTCCGAATTTCTTCCCAACTATATTTAGGATCAGTGTTTTTCTTTCGCCAATATCAAGATCAAAACTGTAATCAGAGACAGAGATGAAATCTGTTAAGCCTTCTATTTCTATATCAACTGTAAAGTCTATCGTACCTAGATTTATTACCTCTATGCTTTCCTGGGTGTCTTTACCAATCTTCAGCTTTGCAATTATTTCTTCTTTATCCAGCCTGAAATCATACTTGATCCCTGTTATTACAGATGGGGCTGCTGGTCCTGCTCCTGTACCTGCAGGCACTCCAGGGGTGGGCTCTGGCTCTGGGCCTGGTGTTTCTCTTGCTGAGTATGTTGTGAATTCTATAGCACCATAAGGCGCAAGTTGTGATACATTGAATGTGAAATTACCTCTGTCACCTCCTTTTTCAGTACATAATGGAGGAAAGCATAATGTGTTGTTCCTTAATGGTTCAGGGTTAGCCAGCGGCAAAGTATATAACCAAACATCAGAAGAAACGTTTAGCAAGGGCAATCCTGAAGAGTTTATTTTTATCAAGTTATTGCTTATATTCATATATCTGTCAAAATCAGCCCCTGCTCCAAAATTCACCGGGTCTATTAAGCTTATTTTTCCGTACTTGGTGTCTTCTATTATCAGATTAGGTATATTATATACGTTAACTGTTGAGAAGTCAGTTGTATCTCCGTTATATTCTGTTGTCTTTATCACTGCGAATATCCTAGTTTCTGTTATGTTGTAATTTCCTGCAGAATCAGTGCAATTAACTGACCATGTAAAGCTTTCTGCGCTGAGGTTGTATAGTGTGAAGTTCTGGTTAATATTCCTTGTTACTGTACTGTTTGTGATGTTTATCAGATTATTGAAGATTAAAGAGCAGTTGTTTATGCTGCTGAGATCATTAACTGTGTATTCAAACGTGACATTTCCATCATTGTCTCCAGACCTGTTTATAGGTGTTATTAATGTGATTTCCGGGGCTAATGTGTCTATCCTGAAGACTATGCTTGAGTTTTCACTATAGTCGATTCCGTCATATGCGCTTAAGGTTAAATTGTATACGCCTTCTCCTATGTCAAGATTTGATATGTTCTGCTGAGAAGATATGTTAAATGTGTTGTTGATGAATACAGTGTAATTTAGCGTGTCGCTGTCTGCATCAGAAGCTGAGAAGTTTATATTTAAAGATTGGTATGATGCGTTGTTTTCAGGATAATGTATTGTCGGCTTGTCTGGAGCTGTGTTGTTGATGTTGAATGTGATTATGCCCATATGCCCTACGTTGCTGGATGTGTCATTGCATATGAATCTCCAGCCAAATGTGTCGTTCTGCCTTAATGTTACCTGTAAAGTGAAGTTGGCTTCAATATTTGTACCACTGGCTGTGACATAGCTTTCATTAGCCCAAACTCTGCTGTTGTTATGGCTGAAGATGAATCCGCTATTGCCTATGTTGTCGTTACAGGATGTATTGAACCTTACCCAGTCATTAATCCTTATTGTTGATGTGTTTGTTGCGTTGTTCTTGAATGCAGGCGGCAAGACATCCCCAATTCCGTATGATAATATTGTTGATACGTTTACTTCACCATCATCAACACTGATGTTCAGAACCCATGTTTCCAGGTCTCCTGATGTTGATGTGTCGTTAAGGGTTCCATTATTTTGTATGCTTATTCTGCTGTCGTTGACATAGTAGGTTAATGTGTCTCCGTCAACGTCTGTTATGTTGGCTATCTGCCAATAGTATGTTACTCCTGCCTGCACTGTTAGTGTGGAAGGTATTGAGTCGTTGAAGAATGGAGGGCTGTTTAGTATTGTTAAGAATGTTGTGTTTGCCACATTCATGTTTATATTATCGGTGATGTTTAATTCGCAGATCCAGTTCTGTGTTTTTGATGTGTTGTGAATTCCAATGTATGGGTCAGTGAATTCTGTTTTTATTGTGTTGTTGTACCATGTGAAGTTTGTGAACAATAAATCTCCATCTGCATCTTCCTGAGTGTTGTTGAAGCACTGCAATGTCTCGTTTGTGACGTTATTTCCGTATGATGTGTTTATTATTGGGATTTCCTGTGTTGGCACTGAGTTGTTGATATTGAATGTTTTTATGCCCATGAATCCTAAGTTACCATAAGTGTCATTGCATATGAATCTCCAGCCTAAAGTGTCTGATTGTGTTAATGTGACTTGCAGTGTGAAATTGCTTTGGTTCTGTGTTCCTCCGAATCTTATGTAGCTTTCGTTAGCCCAGACTCTACTGTTGTTATGGCTAAAGATGAATCCGTGAAGCTCTACATTGTCTTTGCAGGTTGTGTTGAATCTTGCTTTGTCGTTAACCCTTATTGTTAGGTTTGTCTGGTTGTTTTCAAACGTAGGGCCCCATACGTCCGGTAAGGTGTATATGAAGCCTAATGCAGTTAAGTAGTTTGATGAGTTTAGCTTTCCTCCTATGAATGATGCGCTTAGCAGATGCTGGTAGTTTGCGCTTGAGACGTTGCTGCTTCCTTCTGCTATGTCTATAGTTGTTGCGTAGTTTGAGCTGCTTGTTTCGTAAGCACTTATTGTCAGAACTAGAGAAATTGCTATGATTGACCAGATTAGCTCTTTTTTCATTTCTTTATGTAATGTAATTTACAGTTTCCGATAATTCTTACGTCTATAGCGTTTTCACCTTCTAATTTCATCAATGCCATTGCAGCAGTGATTCTGGAGACTTTTGTTTTTTGAGAAAGCTCTTTGATAGTCAGACCTCTAGTGTCCTTTCTAAGAATTTCTTTGATTTGGTTGATTACTTTGTTTAATTTTGCCATACTATACACTAGTGTTTAGTATTAATACTTATTACTAGTGTATATAAATGTTTTGGTTAGGTTGGGTGTATTCTTATGCTAATTATTGCCTTTCAGCATCTATGTGTTTTTTCAATAATTAATTGAATTAAGAAAAAAATCTAATTATAACAAAAAAAGTTTAATCTAATGATAGGATAATCAATAAAATACATTTATTATTGCTTCTAGTTTTGGATTTAAATTCCAGAAGTGAGGGTATAATGAGTTAATGGTAAAAACATCAATATGAAAAAAACCATTAATAAGAAAAAAATGATAATAATAGAAAATTAACTGAATCTTTTCCCTAACTCTGCCATTAGTTCCTTACTGACTACTTCTCTTGTCTTCCTGTTTTCTTCATCTGTAGTTTTCTTCTTAGCTTTACCTTTAAATTTCAAGAATTCATTGATTAAATCTTCTTTGCTTAAATCAGCTAATTTATCTCTTATGGCTTCTCTTATAAATTCAGTTCTTGAATTAAAGTTATGCTCAGCTATGCTGCTATCTATCTTCTTTAGTATATCTTCCTGGAATTTTACGGTTACGGTTTCCATTGTATTCCATTGTAATACTATGTAATATATAAAGTTTTTGGTTAGGAATTAAATAAATAGATATCAATACGAAAGAAAATCAGTAAATAAAAAATATCATTAACTAATACTTATTATTAAAAAACGAAAAAGAACTAAAAATAATAATTAAAATAAAAGTATTGATAAAAAAAATTAATCGTATTGGTCAATAAAAAAGAAAAAGTTATGATTATCCAAGCTGGACAGCTACTGAGCCGTTGATCAGCTGTAACTTGCTTTCTAGTAATGCTATCTTTGACTCTAGTTCTGTGATTTTCTGGCTTAGCTGCAGTATTGTTGTTGTGTTATCTGTATTCTTTGAGATAGATTTTATCATGGTGGTCATAATCCAGGAATTGTATAAGTTCTTGTTGCTTATTATGCTCAAATACTAATACAAATGACTTTCTGATATGGACTCTTTTAAGATTCTTTAAATCGTGTTTAAGCGGTTTATAGTGCTCTGGATCAGAACTGACAATCTCCTTTATTTTGTTTTTAACCGCTTTAAAGCTCTCATGGTCTTTCTTCTTGAGTTTACTTAGAATCTTCTTCAAATCATCAGAAAAATCATATCTCATTCTCAAGGAAGTCTAAAAATTCTTTTTTAGTGCTGAAGCTGTGGAATTTGCCTTTCTTTATTTTCTTCAATTTTTCAAGGTATTCTGGTCTAACTTTATGTAGGTCATTACTTATATCTTCAAGTTCGTTATCCATAACAATCACTTTTTGTTTTATAAAATCCAGATCCTCATGTATTTTATTTAATGCTTCAGCGTCCATTATATTCACCTTATAATTACTAATATTTCTTTATTTATAAATTTTTGGGACCTTATCCAAGCTGGACAGCTACTGAGCCGTTGATCAGCTGTAACTTGCTCTGATAGTGATATTCTTGGTTTTAAGATGATTTAGATAATAAGAAGTCAGCTTTTATAGGGATTATTTTTTTATCTTTATCTGTCTTAAACCATTTCTTAAAGTTTAATATGGAAATGTCAGAAATTTTTGATTTCTGAGCACACTCCAAAATCCATGATTTTAGATGAACCAATAATCTTATCTGTTTTGGGGTCACATCTAACAAAAAAATCACCCTCTACCTCTTTTGATATGGCTTTTTTTGGTTTGCCTATAGATATGTCAGAAATTGAAAATTTCTGAGCATGCTCAAGAACCAAAGGTTCTTGACATATCTAATATATCTCCTTCTTTATCAAATGAAAATCTTAATCCTTCTTCCATTTTACATCGCCTTTCTTAATCCTGTCTGTTATACAATAGGTTAGTTTTCTCATACAGCAATTAATTTATCTTTTACAATAGAGAAGTCAATTTTGTCTAATGGACTCTTGCCTATTCTTTTTTTCACATCTAAAATCTCTACAGATACTAATTTTTTGCTTTTGGAGTAATCAAAGATGATGCCATCTACTTCATCACTTTCTTCTATCTCTACGCCTTTTAAAAATTCTATATTGACGATGTCATGCTCTTGGTCGTATTCTATCTTCATTTTGACCTCCAATATTTTTTAATTTGACTTGAAAAGTAGGCTGTGACTACGATAGTATCATTGCCTTGTTTTTCATATAACAATCTCTAAAGTCATCTTATCATAACTAACTTCTGGCACTGATTTTTCCCTGATATCTTTTAATTTAGTTACCTCCACAAAGCCCAAGCCTTCTAGGAACTTTATGTCGGTGTTTACATTTTCAGGTGTTCTGTTTACTAACTTTGCGAGCTCATATATAGACTGCGGTTTTTTATGCCTAATAACTTTTAGTAATTCTAATCTTTTTGGGGTTAAGAACTTTCTAAGTTGGTCCAGAGATTGAAAGCTGATGCTATCTTCTTTTAATTCTTTAGCTTTGCCTATATCTATTGCTCTTAATTCTTCTTTTATTTTTCTCTTAAATTTTGTTGTATCTTCTATAAATAGTTTTAATTCTTTTGTTTTAATCATTTTTATCACCTACAAAATTTTAATTTTTGGAGGTGCAAGAAATTTATAATTTCTCAGCACCTTGTGTTCTTTCAAATTCTTTGGTTAGTATAAAAAATTGATCTGCAGTTTCTTCTAGGCTCTTAAATTTATACGGCTCTTTTTTGTCAAAATGATGTTTATGATGGCCTTCGTTGTTGAAGTTGTCAAAGGCAATGACCCTCTTATCCTTGTGAATGAATGTGAACGAGTACTTTACGCCTTCCGGATAAAACTCTGATTTAGGGACCTGCCAGGCTACTATTTCAATGAGATTACCTTTTTCTGTGATAATCCTTCTTTTTGGTATTATTGGTTCTGTCATTGCGTAATATGTCAGGAATATACCACTGCTTCTAACCAGTGGATAAAATCCACAATCCAGTTTTGGGAGGCAGTATATTCCTGAGCATGCTCAAGAACCCCCTGAAATTACAATGAAATAGGTGGTTCTTGACATATCTTTTTTGATTAAATATATGTAATCATATAAACTATATAAAGCTTTCGGTTTTTGGTTTGGAATTAAGAGAAACTATTAATATGAAAAAACCAGTAAAAAATAAAATTAATAATAATTAAAAATAAAAGTATTGAAAAAAAATAATCGTATTGGTTAATATAAAAGAAAAAGTAATGGAAATAAAAAATAAACCGTATTGATTATCCAAGCTTAACAGCTACTGAGCCGTTGATTAGCTGTAACTTGCTTTCTAACAATGCTATCTTTGACTCTAGTTCTGTGATTTTGGTTTGTAGGTCTAAGATTACTGTTGGGTTTGTTGGGTCTGCTGCTACTATTGATTCTAAGTCTATGATTCTGTTGTCTAAGCCTGCTATTATTGTTGAGTTTGCTAATATTTGTTCTATTGCTGCTGGGGTTACTGTCTGGTTATTGACTCTGTTGTTTAGGTTTGCTATTATTGTTGAGTTTAGCAGGGCCTCTTCTATTGCTGCAAGTGTTACTGTCTGGTTGTTGATTCTGTTGTTTAAGCCTGCTATTATTGTTGAGTTTGCTAATATATCTTCTACTGCTTCAGGAATGATTGCCTGTGCTATAGCTGTCTGGTTTAATGTGTTGTTTACTATTCTTGTTTCCTGTATAGTTACTTCTCCTGTTTCTAAGATTTCTATGAGCTGCTGGATTGCTCTTGTGTTTAACTGGATGCTTTTTCCAACGTCTCTACCTGGCACGTCTTTTTCTATCTGTTCATATTCTTGAGCTATATACTCTTCTGCGTTGTTGTAATCTTTGGATTTTATCTTGTTTTTTATCTTTTGTTTTTTTGTTTCTGGTTCAGCTACAGCTGCTATTCCGAATCCTGTTGGTGTTTCTTCTTCTATTTCTTCAAGTGCCTCTTGTATTTCCTCTTTTATTTTACCTTCTCTTTCTTCTTCTCCTGTTTCTTTGTCTTTTAGCCATCCTTTTTCTTTGATATCCACTCTAACCTGGTCAGGTAATGTATCGTGGTCAACATCTACCCAATCACCATCATGGCCAGATTCCGGCTTGATGTTTTTTATAGCTGTTAAAGCATCTCCGACGTAGAGAGGGGAGTATTCTGTTGCCTGGTTGTATCTGATTCCTCCTCCGATGTCTAGTAGGACGGAAGGGGATGAGTCGTTGATGCCTACAAAGCCGTTACCCTTAATTGACACCCTTGAAGTTGTATTTGTGTGGAATTCCAACTCGTCTCTTCGAGCGGCTGTAGAATAACTTGGCCCATAATAAGCTATTCTACCTCGTGTATTTCCGGTAGGGAATGCAAAGGTTAGCTGGTTTATGCCTCCGTCTCCATTCTCTATACTCATGCCTGCAAAACTGCCGTCTCCTGTAACGATTAGGTCGTCAACATTGGTTTCTGCAGTAATTGACTGATCTGATGAAGCTACGTGTAATGTTGCGTTTGGTGTGATTGTGCCGATGCCTACTCTTTTTGAGGTGTTGTCAACAAATAGTGTTCCTGGGACTGATATATTGCCAATAACTTCAAGTTTTTCTGAAGGTGAGGTTGTGGCTATGCCGATATTGCCGTTTGCATCTATCCTCATTCTTTCTGATGGTGCTGTGTCTGTTACTACATCTCTTGTTGCGAAATATAATGCTCCTTTGGTGTTTGTACTATCGATAGTAGTTACATAACCCATAGCTGCAGGAACATTTGTATTTGCACCATTGTTTGAATACCCAAAAGATATTTGTGATAATCTATCATTGGATGCAGCTTCACCAATATGTAAACCTGAAGTTGCTAATGTACCAATTGTTGTTCCTATGGCTGAGGTTATTGCTAATTTTGAAGTGGGTGTTGTTATCCCAATTCCTACTTTGCCATCATACAATATCCTCATCTTTTCCCCTCTTGATGAGTTGAAGAAAGATATGTTTCCATCTCTTGAGACTATTTCATTTACTGTTAAATTATCAGCTTGTATTACAATGTCTCCTAAGTAGGAAGCTCCTGTTACGTTTAGGTCGCCTGCTACTGTTAGTAAATGAGTGGGTGTTGTTATTCCTATTCCTACATTGCCATTATCAATTGTTAATCTATCAACACCTCCTGGTGCTAGTTTAGCGTGAGTCTGGTTAACTTCAAATGTTCTTGAACCTGTTGTGTTTACAACTCTGAATTTGTCTGCTGTTAGGGCGCCTGAAGCCTGAAAACCAGAGCCTCTTAAGTAATGTGTTCTGATTTCTTCTGCGCTTAATGCTCTTTTGTAGATTTTTACTTCGTCTATGGTGCCGTTGAAATAATAGTAACCCCCGTTTTCGTTCCTACCTATATCTAAATTTCTTGTATTCGCTAAACTTCCTGTATCTCCACTTATTCCTTTTGAATTAACTAATTCTCCATTTATGTATAATGATGTGTTGCTATCTCTTTTAGCTATAAATGTTATATGGTGCCATTGATTTATACTTAAGGAGTTTGGTGAATCAGTATTTACATTGTTTACTCCCCCATTTCCATTAAATCCTCCTCTAATAGCACCAGAGGCTATCATCATAATATTATAGCCTACTCCTGCACTGTCACCTGTATCTCTTTTTACGACAATCCCTCCTTGTTGTAGTGTTCGTGGTTTTACCCATACTTCAACAGATAGATCATTTGTTCCTATATCTAAATTGTCATTATCATTAATTGTGATATAATCTTTAGTATTATTATCAAAATAACAGCCTGCTCCATATTTTCCTAAAGTTGCATTACATACAATATCCCCATTTAAAATTCCATCATTGCCGTAAGGGCTTTGGTCATAGACTACTTTACTGCCAACTGTCGCATTATCATCGCTGAAAGGCATATATAATACTAAACCATCATCACTTCCATAAACCGGTTGGTAAATGCTTCCATTTTCTCCAGTAAATAGGATTGCGTTATTAGTGCTATCTATTAGAATATGTCCTGCGCTTGAGGAATCGTTAATGCTTATGTTTCCGATGACTTCTAATGTTTGAGTTGGTGAAATTGTTCCGATTCCAACCATGCTTTCGTTGCTTATGAACATAGCCTGGTCCTGGCCCATATAGAAAGTAAGGTTTGTTGTTGCGTTTAAGGATAGGTCACCAACAACTCTCATCTGGCTGAAGCCGTCTATGTATGTTGCTGAAGCGAAAGAGGCTAAAGCCAGGAAAATCAATGCTAATATTGTTGCTTTATTTGGTTTTATCATCTTTGGCCTAATCTATTTTCTATAGCTTTTTTCAGAGTATTGATGTAAAGTTCAAATTGCAGTTTTAGCTTTCTCCAGCTATCATAACTTAACAATTCTCCTTTGTAGTTTATTGCATTTCTTCTCAATCTTATGGCTTCAAGAAACTCCCAGTCAAATTCCAATTCAGGGTGCTTAGAACAAAGGTAAGCATTCTTGCATTGATGCCTTTCTGCTTCTATCTTATCGAATAGAAGAAATGCTTCAACCAGCCCTCTTAAGGATTCATAATAATCTCTAAATACAAAAGTCCAGTCTGAGCTATCTTTTTTGATATCCCTGGATCTTTCATTAATAAATGAAAGGCATTTTTCAGAGACTTCTTTTAAAGATTTAATTAATTCAATATCTATTTCATTCTTCTCTTTAAATCTACCATTAGCCATACATTTATCGAATGTTTCTTTTAAGCCATCCATTTTATGAAATCACCTTAGTAAAATCATCAATATTGCCTTTTATGGCATATCCATGGATTATATTTTTGACTAAGCCAGTTCTAACTTTCTTAATATCCTCTTTTGTCGAGAAAACATGCGGCTCTATATCGTGCCGGAGCTTTAGCTCGTATTTGTTTTTTTCAAGCCCTTCATGGCTGCCATAAATGAGGATATCGATATCACTATCTTTATACCAGTCGCCTTTTGCCATACTTCCAAACAGGATTATTGTTTTGGCCTTTTTTAGACTCATTAGGTGACTTACTAATCCGCTTTGGTAAATCATCTTTAGAGCATAGAATTTCTTTTTGGTCTGGTATATTATGTTATTACTGCCACAAGTGAAATAAGGGAATTTGTTTTTTTCTTTGATTCTTTTAATTAATCCTTCTTTCTGGTATTTCTTTAGCCATTTGTTGGCTGCAGCTCTTGTCATTTTTGTTTGTTTTACTATATCTTCAAAGTGCCAGTGTTTTAGGGGACTGTTTTCCAGGATTAGTCTTAAGATAATATCTTCCTTGCTAGGGCTTGCCATAAAATAGTATATCTGAGATATACTATTTAAAGGTTTTGATTTAGATGAGGATAACTCTAACAGATTTACACATTTTTGGGTGATTTTAGTTAGTGTTTGTTTCATTTTTTCTTTTGCTTATACAACTGCTTCAGGTATTTTTCTTCGATAAAAACGTATTTCTTTAACTCTTTCAGCATCTTTTCTGTATCTAACAGAACCCATGAGTCTCCGTGCTTATGCTGCCATAACACTTCGTCTATGAAGTACTGCCAGTCAAAGGTTTTTTCTTTGTCTATTATTGTGCGGATGTCATCAAAGTCATTCTGCCTTTCTGTGATGCCTTTTAGCATTACAATGTGCTCTTTTCTGAATACACTTACACTTAGGTTATTCTTTCCCTTGAATTCATGCATTGCGTAGATGTCTTCTTTCATTTTAGGGCTCAGCACTGTATGGAATATTTTGTTTACGAACAGGTCAAATCTTGTGTCTTCTTTTTTGAACATTAGGGGCCTATGCTTGTCTCTCAGCTTTTCAGGTATGTAGACATTTATGGGGCTTGATTCGGTGAAGCCAAGCTCTTCAATAGCTTCAATAAATTTACTTCTTGAGCTTTCATCCTCAAATAAAAGGTCAATGTCCTTTGTTTCTTCCTTATACCCGTAAAACATCATTGCGTTTCCTCCGAATGCCCAGCAGGTTATGTCTTTGGCTATATTTTTGCTGATAAGCGTGAAAAGCTCTAATTGATCATTATGAGTTATCATTACATCACCTTACTAATGTCTCCTCTTTTGAATGGGATGTCTACTTTCCATTTGTCTCTAATTGGAAAGAGCATCTCTTCTTTGGTTGGATAATCTTTTATCAAGTGGACTCTTTTTTTGAAATGGGCTTTTTGGTATTTCTTTGGCATCTTTCTTGTCCTGTAATAAAGCCTTGTTGTGTCGTATAGTGCTCCAACCTTTTGCCATACGTCTTTTTCTTTTGCTAAGCTGTATAATTTTGGCCAGTCTGTTATGTGGTTGAACAGTTGAGTGCTTGCAAGTATTGCCCTGAAACTATTTGTCTGGATTGCATCTATCAATGCCTCTTCTGGGCCGTAATGACCATGGACCTGATGATCATACCAATGCATTAGTTTCATCGGTGAATACTTGTTGATGATGTCAAACATGCCTGGAGAGCGCTTTCTCTGCTTTCTCATTGTGATTTTGTAGATTCTCTTTACTTTTCCTCCTCCACTGACTGTTACATGGCCTTGTTTTTTTAGCTTTGAGACTAGGTTAATGGCTGATTGCCTACTGATGTTTAGGGTTTCTGCTACAGTTTCTGCTGTTTGCAAGCCTTCCAGTTTTCTTAAAATGTTTGTCATTTTGTATTATGTATATTAAGTTATATATAAAGTTTTGCTTTTTTATGTTATCTATCTGGTTGTGTTAATGACATGATTTTTCCTTGTTCTTTGTTAGCTTTAATTGTTATCATCTCTTGATTGAACTGACTATGCCATCCATCCGTTAAAATGTCAGAAATTTTCCATCCAATCTCTGATTGGTGGCAAGCTCCGCTTGCTCTTGTTGAACACATGCTGGAAAGTTTCTGAGCATGCTCAAGAACCACCTGATGTAAAGACGCATTGCTACATTCCACCAATCTCTGATTGGTGGTTCTTGACAATTGAAGATTTTTAACGTGCTCAGAAATGTTCCATTTCCGACATATGGTGGGAGGTTCTTGACATTTCTTGGAAATCTCTGGATTTTCAAAAGATTTTAGAAATAAAATTTCTAAACCTTTAGCGGTTTTCGCTTCGCTCAAACCGTAAAGTTTAAATATATTCTTTGTATACACATAATATAAATAACTATTTTGGAGGTCTAAAATGGGAACTATAACATTATCTGTACCGGATAATTTAAAGGAAAAAATGTCAAAAACTGATTGGATAAATTGGTCATCTGTAGCACGACACGCATTTTCTGAGACACTGGAAGATGTTGAAGAACTCCAGTTAAAGAAGAAACTTCGCGAAATATCAGGAATAGCTGAGGATGACACAAGAGAGGTTAAAGAATCTGTTTTTAAGGAATTTGTTGACTCTGTAGAAAAAACATCCAAAGAGCTTAAATCCGGCAAAAGGAAGCCTATGAGCCTGGAGGAATTCAATAAGTGGTGTGATGAAGCATGAACATTGACACCACTGGAATTCAGGATATCCTTAAGAAGCTTAAGAGAAAAGATCCTGTCTTGTTCAGAGCCGTTCAAAAGAAGATCAATCAAATCGCTTCTCTGGATGGGGCTACTATCCAGCACTTCAAAAATCTTAGGGGCAATTCGAGCAAATACAAGAGAGTGCATGTTGGGAGTTTTGTCCTTATTTTCAAGCTGGAAGGAAACACCATCATCTTTGACCGGTTTATCCATCATGATGATGCTTATTAAAAGTTTATAGTGCGACCAGCTTAATTCTCGTGACACTGTCATGACAATTGGCATTATATCCTTAATCGTCTGATTGTATCCTTCAAGTTTTGCTGATTTTGGGTGTTTTTTCATTTCTATTTATGTCCTAATTTTTTGACCTTATTTTCTTTCAATAGTTTTTCTAACATTTTTTTGTATACTTTTTGTTTATTGCAAGGTTATTAAAGCCATGATTTTTCCTTTGTTTTCTGTTAATGGCTTTATGGGTTTGCCTCTAATGCTTTGATACGTGTTTTTAGTTCTTGGATTTCTGTGTCTTTTTCTTTTTTTAGTTCGATGATGTAGATAGATAACTCCTCAACTTTCTCTAATAGTAATCTGTCTACTTCTGCTGAGTCAACCTGACCTGTTAAATCTTCTCCTGGTAGTCCTGGAAGATGACGTTGACTATGCAAATATTGCCTGAGCTCTGCTAATTCCACCATTTTGTAGCCTTCTGCGTATGGATATTCAGTTAGGTTTATAGTTCCGTCGAAATAGTTATCGAAAACGAAATCTGTTACTGCTGTTCCGCCATCTCTGTAAATAGTTCCTGTAGCATTAATATCTCCTACAACGTTTAAAGTGTGGGTTGGACTTGTTGTGCCTATGCCGACGTTGCCTGCTTCAGAGTCAACAAACATTGTTGAGCTAGTGCCTGCTGAATTATTGATGCTGAAATTGCCCATAACAACAAGGCGCTCAGAGGGCATATGGAATGCGGCCGGTGTTAGAAGAACGTTTCCATTGTCTCCTCTTACAATCATGGCATAGCTTGAGGTGTTCCTTAATATTGAGAATGCTGCGCCTCCTGACTCAAGGCCGCCTGTTATTCCGTTAGAGTTAGCGAAAGCCATTTGAGTGTAAGCATCTGATGAGTTTACAATAACCTGCGCATAGTTCCAATCACCAATGTCTGTTGTTGAGCCTGTGATGTCCAGTTTAGTTCCAGGAGTGGTTGTGCCTATGCCGACGTTGCCGTCTGCATTAATTGTCATAGCATCAATTGGGGTTCCTGATGTCTTCATTCTAAAAAACATATCAGGATTGGTTGCATGATTGTAGAGACTATCAAAATAAACATCACCTTGTGAACCATCCCACCAAATTTTTAATCCATAAAGAGATGCGTCTGATTCTGTAAGGAATAAGGCAGCATCTGCACTTGCTGCGTTGTTTTGAATTTCTAGTGTAGCTGTTCCAGTATCAACAATATGTAATTTTTCACTTGGGCTTGTTGTTCCAATCCCAACCTTGCCATCATACAATATCCTCATCTTTTCGCTTTTGCTTGAGTTGAAGAAGGAAATGTTTTCAGTTCTGGAGACTATTTCGTTTACTGTTAGATTGTCTGCGCTGATTGTTAAGTCGCCTAAATAGGAAGTGCCAGTGACGTTTAGGCCGCCAACAATTGTTAAGGCTTTTGAAGGAGATCTAGTTCCAATGCCGACTCTATTGTTTGTTCCATCAATGAAAATAGTGTCAACACCAGAGGTTATGTTTCCTGTTGCGTTTATGTTTCCAACAACAACAAGCTTTTCATCAGGTGAACCTGTTCCTAAACCAACATTGCCTGTTGTTTCGTTGATATACAAATAAGGGTCAGCGCCAGTTGTGTTGTAGATGGCAAACGCAGCAGAGCCAACAGTTGCATTTATCTGGAGCATTGCGGTTGGCCTTATTGTTCCGATTCCAATCTTATCAGTTACTTCTGTCAACCTTACGACTGTTCCATCATCTGTCCAGCCTCCTGAGTTTCCTCCACCGCCCTGGCCTCCGTTGCTTAGTAAATTGCCGTTAACAGTCAGGTCACCTGAGAAGCTTCCATTACCTGTAACCTGGAACTTTTCGCTTGGTGTTGCTGTTCCTATTCCAATAGAGTCAGCAATAGATGTCAGCCTTACAGTAGCTCCATCATCTGTCCAGCCTCCTGCAGAGCTTGTTTCTCTTGTTAAATCCTGCCATGAGGTTCCATCGTAGAAGAACAAGTCAGTTCCATCTGAGTAGATGTCTCCTACTTGCGGAACAGTTGGCGCAGTTCCATCATGTATCCTTAATGCTGCGACTGATGCTGTTGAGCCTAGAACATCTAAGAATGCTGTTGCATTTGTTATTCCAATGCCTACCTTACCATCAAAGCCGATTCTTACTAATTCGCCTTTGCTTGTGTTGAAGATTGTGACGTTTTCAGTCTTTGCTATTATCTCTCCTAAAGTCATGTTGTCAGCGTTTATTGTTATGTCTCCAAGCTTTGAGACTCCTGTTACGTTTAAATCACCTTTTACTGTTAATGCAGCGTTTGGTGTTGTTGTTCCTATTCCTACTCTATTATTTGTTCCGTCTATGAATACTGTACCGATTCCTGATGTTATGTTTCCTGTTGCGTTTATGTTTCCAACTACATGAAGTGCTTCTTTTGGCTCTTCTATTCCAATTCCAACTTTTCCTTTGACCCATAGGTCGTTGCTTACTGTTACGTTGTTTGTTGTTACAATTCCACCAACGCCTTTTTGGTAGTTGTATAATATTTCGTCTGCTGATAAGGACCTGTTGTAGATAATCAGCTGGTCTATTGTGCCGTTGAAGAAAAGTTCCAGGCCGCTGTTGTCCCTTGTTCCAATATATAGTGGCTCTGAGTTATCAACATCTCTGGCTGTAAGTGTTTCTGTTTTGTCATTAACACCATTAATATAGATGGTATGAGTAGTTCCGCTGC
>Ga0187833_10002796_pt1 | contig 18342 bp, 18 predicted proteins | sample ETNtaG_37_FD_167968 | JGI IMG/M metagenome (GOLD analysis project Ga0187833, IMG submission 167968) | Marine microbial and viral communities from oxygen minimum zone, Eastern Pacific Ocean - ETNP2014_SV_400_PacBio MetaG (Illumina Assembly) | ecosystem: Environmental > Aquatic > Marine > Hypoxic...
ACTTCACTGCACCTTCACTGCAAACTTCACTGCAAATTTTTACGACAGGCATAAAAAAACCCCAGTAAAAACTGGGGTTTTTGAATTTTGTTTTGGGTTGGAACGATTACATTCCCATTCCGCCCATTCCGCCCATTCCACCCATTCCACCAGGAGGCATAGCGGGACCAGCTTCTTTTTCTTCCGGTTTGTCAGCAACCATTGCTTCAGTTGTAATTAGTAAACCGGCAATAGAAGCAGCATCTTGAAGTGCTGTTCTTACAACTTTAGTTGGATCTATAATTCCTTTTGCAAACATGTCGCAGTATTCTTCGTTTTGAGCATCATAACCTTGGTTTGCTTTTTTACCTTCTAAAAGTTTTCCAACAACAACTGATCCGTCGACACCAGCATTAGCTACTATTTGTCTGATAGGAGCTTCTAAAGATTTTCTAATGATGTCTACTCCAGCTTTTTGATCAGCTCCTTTATGCTTTACTTTATCAAGATCTTGAGATGCATAAAGTAATGCACATCCTCCACCAACAACGACACCTTCTTCTACGGCAGCTCTTGTTGAGTTTAGCGCATCTTCTACTCTATCTTTTCTCTCTTTAACCGCAACTTCAGTTGCACCACCAACTTTGATTACAGCAACTCCCCCTGCCAATTTAGCTAATCTTTCTTGAAGTTTTTCTTTATCATAATCAGAAGTTGTTTCTTCAATTTGTTGTCTAATTTGAGTGCATCTTGCTTCGATATCAGTTTTTTTGCCTGAACCAGCAACAATTGTACTATTATCTTTATCAACTTTTATTTTTTTGCAAGATCCAAGATCGCCTATTTTTACATTTTCTAATTTAATTCCAAGATCTTCTGAAATTACCTGAGCACTTGTTAGTATTGCAATATCTTCTAACATTGATTTTCTTCTATCGCCAAATCCGGGTGCTTTAACAGCAACCACTTTTAATCCACCCCTCAGTTTATTAACAACTAAAGTAGCTAGAGCTTCGCCCTCAACATCTTCAGAAATTATCATAAGAGGACGTCCTGCTTGAACGACCGACTCTAATAAAGGGACCATTGGTTGTAAGTTAGTTAATTTTTTTTCGTGTAATAAAATGAGCGGATTTTCAAGTTCTGTAGTCATTTTGTCCGCATTAGTTATGAAATAGGGAGAAAGGTATCCTCTATCAAATTGCATACCCTCTACAACATCAAGCTCTGTAGCAAGCCCTTTTGCTTCTTCGACGGTAATTACACCTTCATTTCCAACTTTTTGCATTGCTTTAGAAATCATATCTCCAATTTCTTTTTCACCATTTGCAGAAATTGTTCCAACTTGAGCTATTTCGTCACTAGTTTTAACTTTTTTTGAAGAGGATTTTATTTTTTCAATAACATGCTCAACTGCATTATCAAGTCCACGTTTAACATCCATTGGATTCATTCCAGCAGTAACGTATTTACAACCTTCTTTAACAATTGATTGTGCTAGAAGTGTAGCTGTTGTAGTGCCATCGCCAGCTTCATCGTTTGTTTTACTAGCAACTTCCTTAACCATTTGAGCTCCCATATTCTCAAATTTATCCTCTAGATCAATTTCTTTTGCTACTGTCACACCATCTTTTGTTGATCTTGGTGCCCCATAAGATTTGTCAAGTACAACATTTCTTCCCTTTGGACCCAAGGTAATTTTGACAGTATTTGTAAGGGTGTCTACTCCTCGAATCATTTTACTTCTCGCTTCTGTATCAAACTTTATAATTTTTGACATTTTCTTTCTTTCTCCTTAATTTATTTTTTGCTTTTTGAAATTCCCATAATGTCAGATTCTTTCATTATGCTATATTCTTTTCCATCAATTTTTACTTCCGTACCTGACCACTTACCAAAAAGAACTATATCACCGACCCTTACATCCATCGGTGAAATTTTTCCATCTTCTGATTTTGCCCCGGGTCCAACGGATACAACCTCACCTTCTTGTGGCTTTTCTTTCGCCGTGTCAGGAATAATTATTCCTCCGGCAGTTTTTTCTTCACTATCTAAAACTTTAATCAATACTCTATCGTGCAAGGGTCTGAATTTCATTGCTTTCTCCTATTAAATTCTTTGAATGATATAAATACATAAACATATAATTTCAAGGTGCGGTCAAAATTAACTTGATCTTTAAAAAACATTGAAAATACTATACTTTTCGCATTTATATTGTGTTTATTAATGATTTTTTTGCATTTAAAAAATGGATTACGAGAAATAGCCGATAATTATAAAATTTTCTCTATAGATTTATGGGGAGTGGTACATGACGGGGTATCATTAAATCTTAGAGCTATGGAAGTTTTAGATAACCTGAAAAAAAAAAACAAAAAATTTATTTTAATGACTAATGCGCCTAGACCAAGGCAAAATGTAGCAAATTTTTTAAGCAAATTAAATTTTAACAAAGATTATTATCAGAATATTTTTACTTCAGGAGACGCGGCCTTAAATTCACTAAGATCAAATTTTCATGGTAAAAATTTTTTTCACTTAGGTCCAAAACGAGATCTGGATTTATTTATTGAATTTAAAGAAAAAAGAAAAAGCAAAATAAAATCTGCAGAATTTATCTTATGTACTGGCTTATTTGATGATCAAGAGAATGACCTTTATTATTATAGGAATTTACTTGAAAAATATACTAATAAAAAAATGGTATGTACAAATCCAGATTTAATAGTTCATAGAGGCAACAAAAAAGAATATTGTGCCGGATCCATTGCTAAAATTTTTGAAGAAATGAAAGGAAAAGTAATTTACTATGGAAAACCTTATCCTGAAATTTATAAAGATTGCATTCATGATGAAAAAAAAGTGCTAGTAATCGGAGATAATTTAAACACAGATATAAAAGGTGCAAATAATATGCATTATGATTCTTTATTTATAAAAAACGGAATTCATAAAGATGAATTCAACAGTTTAAAATCTAACAATTTTGATGAAGTTTTTGATAAATATCAAGTTAAAATTAATTATTATCAAAATTATTTATCATGGTAAAAAACGATGTTTAAAATTTATAATAATTTTATTATTCCAAGAAAATTAAAGAAATCTATTTTATTAATAGGGAATTTTGACGGTTTACATTTAGGCCATCAAAAAGTATGCAACGAAGCAAAAAAATACAAAAATAAATATAAGTTAAAGTTAGGAGTCTTAACATTCAATCCTTTGCCGGTTATGTTTTTTAATAATAAAATGAAAAATTACAGACTTACAAACGATTCGCAAAAATTTATTTTATTAAAAAAAATGGGGATAGATTTTGTCATTAATAAAAGATTTAATTTAAAATTTTCTAAGATTAAATCTGAAAAATTTATTAAAAATATAATAGTAAAAAAAATTGATCCAAAATTTATCTTTGTTAGCAATAATTTTAGATATGGAAACAAAAGAAAGGGTGGTGTCAGAGAATTAATTACTGAAAGCAAAAAATATAGATTTAATGTTATAAAACCTGAACCATTAAGAATTAAAAAAAAGATTGTTTCTTCGACATCAATTAGAGATTTGCTAAAAAAAGGAAAAATAAAGAAGGCAAATAAATTATTATCAAGAAATTGGGTAATTAAAGGAGATGTTCAAAGAGGAAAGCAATTGGGCAAAAAGCTAGGCTTTCCAACATGCAATATAGATATTAATAACTATATTTTAGCAAAACCTGGAGTTTATTCTATTAAAGTTACCATAGATGAATCAAAAGAAATTTTAAATGGCATAGCTTATCTAGGTTATCGACCAACTTTTGAAGGAAAAAAACTATTACTCGAGGTAAATTTATTTGGTTTCAATGGAAATTTATATAAAAAAATACTAAATGTTTATTTTTTTAACTTTATTAGAAGAGATAAAAAATTTAAAAATAAAATAAGTTTAGTTACTCAAATGAAAAAAGATCTAACAAAAGCAAAACTTGATTTGAAAAAAAAAATAATTTTATGACAAAAGAAAATTTAAATTTGCCCCAAACATCTTTTTCAATGAGGGCCAACCTACCTCAAAAAGAACCAGATATCCTAAATTTTTGGGACAAAATCGATTTATATAAAAAACATAGAAATTCGAGCAAAGGAAAAGAAAAGTTTATTCTACATGATGGCCCACCTTATGCAAATGGGCACATTCATATGGGCACAGCACTAAATAAGATACTTAAAGATATAATAACAAGATTTCATCAAATGGATAACAAAGACTCAAATTATGTTCCGGGATGGGATTGTCATGGCTTACCAATTGAGTGGAAAATAGAAGAACAGTACAAAAAAAATAAAAAAAATAAGGACGATGTTCCAGTTGGAGAATTTAGGAAAGAATGTCGAGAATTTGCAAATAAATGGATAGATATCCATATCAAAGAATTTAAACGACTTGGAGTAATTGGTGACTGGAAAAATTATTACTCTACAATGAGCTTTGAAGCAGAAGCTGAAATTGTAAGAGAACTTGGAAAATTTTTATTAGAAGGAAGTCTTTATAAGGGGTTTAAACCAGTTTTATGGTCAACAGTTGAAAAAACAGCTCTTGCCGATGCGGAAGTAGAATATAAAGATCATGTTTCAAATACTATTTATGCAGGGTTTAATGTTGAAAATTCTAAAGTTGATTTATTAAAAAATAGCAATGTCATTATATGGACCACAACGCCCTGGACAATTCCAGCAAATAGAGCATTAGCCTATAACAAAAACTTAGATTATTCTTTGGTAAAAATTGACGACTATTCTTCTGATTTTAAAAATCAGAAAATATTGATTGCGTCAAAATTATTGAATACGATTTTAGAAGAAAATGGATTAAAAAAATACAAAATAATTGACACATTTAAAGGTAGCAATTTTGAAGGAACAATTTGTTCTCATCCCCTAAAAAAACTTGGTTATAATTTTGAAGTTCCAATGTTCGAAGCTCAATTCGTAACACTTGAGCAAGGTACTGGAATTGTGCATGCTGCACCAAGTCATGGACCCGATGATTTTAACCTTTGCCTTAAACATGGAATAAAGGCTATTGATACAATTGATGACAGCGGACGCTACACAAATAATATACCTTTTTTTGAAGGTATTCATATTTTTAAAGCTGATCAATTAATCATTGATAAATTGAAAGAAGAACAAAAATTATTAGGAAATGGAAAACTTACTCATAGTTATCCGCATTCTTGGAGATCAAAGGCTCCATTAGTTCATAGAGCTACCCAGCAATGGTTTATCTCAATGGAAAGCCATGAACTTAGGAAAAAAGCCCTTAAAGCTATTGATAAAACAAATTTTTATCCAAAAAAAGGAAAAGAAAGAATTAGATCAATGGTCGAATTACGTCCTGATTGGTGCATATCAAGGCAAAGAACATGGGGTGTTCCTTTGCCAATATTTGTTTCTAAAAAAACAAACGAAGCACTAAAAGACCCTGAAGTTATTGAAAATATTGCAAAAATTTACGAAAAAGAGGGATCAGATTGTTGGTTTACAGATGATTCTCAAAAATTTTTAGGTAATAAATATAATAAAAAAGATTTCATTAAATCTACCGATATCTGCGAAGTTTGGTTTGATAGTGGATCAACACACTCCTTTGTTTTAGAAAAAAGAGATGATTTGAAATGGCCAGCATCAATGTATTTAGAAGGATCAGACCAACATCGTGGTTGGTTTCATTCTTCATTATTAGAGTCATGCGGTACAAGAGGCAGGGCCCCTTATGAAAGTATTTTGTCCCACGGATTTGTAGTTGATGGAAAAGGGTTTAAAATGTCAAAATCTACAGGAAACATAATTTCACCTGCAGATATATTAAAAAAATATGGTGCAGACATACTAAGAGTTTGGGTAGCCGCATCCGATTATGCGGAAGATCTAAGACTTGATTTTTCAATATTAGATCAACATGCTGAGTCATATCGAAAAATAAGAAATACCTTCAGATTTTTGCTAGGTAATCTTCAGGATCAAAAAACTGATATTAATTTTAATTCGGATAAAGTTTTAAATTGGCCTGATCTTGAAAAATATATGCTACATAAAATTTATCTGTTGGATCAAAATTTTAAATTTTATTTTAGAGAATATAATTTTCATAAACTTTATAAAGATCTACTTAATTTTTGTTCTCAGGATCTATCAGCTTTCTATTTTGATATTAGAAAAGATACGTTGTATTGTGATGGAAAAGATTCGCAAACTAGAAAAGCGTGTATAAAATTATTAAATATTTTACTAGATTCTTTATTAAAGTGGTTTGCTCCCATATTGTCATTTACAACAGAAGAAATTTATAAAATAGTTAATAAAAATGAAACTGATAGTATTCATCTGAAAAATTTTCCAGATATACCACTAGCATGGAAAAACGATCGCTTGTTTAAAAAATGGAGTAAATTAAATTATATAAGGCAAGTTTGTAATTCAGCTATAGAAGTAAAAAGATCTAATAAAGAATTAGGATCGAGTTTAGAAGCAGATCTGGAAATATATTTAGATGATCAATATCTAAAACTTGCCAAAGAAATTAATTTATCCGAGTATTGTATAACTTCGCAGGCAATAGCAAAACCTTTTGATAATAAAAAAGAAAATTTATTCCAGATTGAAAATATTTTAGGTGTAAAAGTTTTGGTCAAAAAAGCAAAAGGTAAAAAATGTCCAAGATGTTGGAAAATAACAAATAACAAATGTGATAAGAATATGTGTAATATGTAAAGAGGAATAATTGTCCAGCATTAAGTTAAAAAATTTACTAAATCATTTTATTATAATAATTTTAATTTTTATTATTGATCGAATAAGCAAAATTTATCTCCTGAATTTACATGAAAATGATATTGATGTGGATTTTTATATTTTTCCCTTTCTAAATATTTACTTAGCCTGGAATACTGGCATAGGATTTGGTTTGTTTTCTACAGATCCAAACATTTTTTATCATTTTTTAACTGCTTTAATTGGAATGATTAATTTGGTGTTAATAATTTTGTTATTTAATCTAGATGGTATTAGAAAATATTTCATTTCTATGATTCTAGGCGGTTCATTTGGAAATTTTTTTGATAGAATTTACTATTTTGCGGTACCAGATTTTGTGGATCTGCATATCGGAAATTTTCATTGGTTCATATTCAATATTGCAGATATATTCATTACAATCGGTGTAATTTGCCTAATTTTGGTTGAAATATTTAGCAAAAATATAAATAAAGAACTTAATGCAAAAAATACTTAATAAAATAATCATAATAATTTTTTTTCTAATCACAGCGTGCGCTTCATCTTGGGAAGATGTTAAAAAAGGATTGGGTGGTGAAAAAAGAACATCTACGGATGAATTTTTAGTAAGAAAAAAGGAACCTCTTGTTATGCCACCAAAATGGAAAAATCTACCAGAGCCAGGTGGGGTAATGAAATCAGATGACGAAGTTGGGGAGGCGACAGATATTGAGGAACTTATTAAATTGGGAAAAAATAAAGAAAGTTCAACTAATTATGAGCAAGGCAACGGCAATTTAGAAGAGTCGATTTTAAAAAAAATTAAGTAAAAATAATGTTAATTAAGACTATTCTTTTCAAAAATAATTTGATTAAGAAAATAAAATCAAAAAATATTTTGAAAACTAAAAAAAAATTTTGGGAATTAAAAAAAGATTATAAAGAGAAAAAAATTACCTTACTTAGTAGCTTCGAAAAAAATTATAAGCTTAGCTATTCAAAAGGATTAGTTAAAGTTTTAAGAAAAAAAAAAAATATAATTTTGGTGGGAATGGGTGGCTCAATTCTTGGGGCAAAAGTATTATATTCATTTTTAAAACGAAAAATTAAAAAAAATTTTTTTTTTCTAGATAATCTAAGCGAAAAAAATATTTTAGAATTGAATTCAAAAAAATTTATAAAGCCAGCTTATATTTTTATATCTAAGTCTGGAAATACTATTGAAACTGTCGTAAATATGAATTTAATTATTCAAAATAAAAAAAATAATACAAAAATTTTTATTACCGAAAAAACAAACAATGCAATTAATGAAATTGCAAATAAACTAAAAGCTGAAATTATAGAGCATAAAAATTTTATAGGAGGAAGATATTCCGTAATGTCAGAAGCTGGAATGTTGCCAGCTGAATTAATGAATTTAAATGTAAAAAAATTTAAAAATTTAAATTACTTAATTAATAACAAGAATTTTATTAATCGATTAATTTCTGATGTGTCCTGTTTGTACGATTTATCTAAAAAAAATATCTTGAATTCAATAATCCTAAATTATGATTCCGATATGAAGGATCTCGGTTATTGGTATCAGCAATTAATAGCAGAAAGCCTTGGAAAAAAAGGTAAAGGCTTTATCCCAATGGTTTCTACTATGCCAAAAGATCATCACAGCTTACTTCAATTATATTTAGATGGACCCAAAAATAATTTTTTTACAATGTTTGCCTCAAGACACAAAAAAAAATATAAATTATCTAATTACCTAATACCAAAATCCATTAAATATATATCAAAAAAAAATTTAGAAACTATCCTATATGCACAAAGAAAAGCAATGGAGAATGCTTTAATTAAAAACAAAATTCCCTTTAGAATTTTTTACTTTTTAAAGAAACGCGAACAAGAACTGGGCACGATTTTTACTTTTTTTGTTTTAGAAACAATTCTTTTATCAAGATTAATGAAACTGAATCCCTTCGATCAACCGGCTGTTGAAAATGTAAAACAAGATACTAAAAAAATTCTCTTAAAAAACTAAATTTCCATAAATAATCTTTGAAGCACCATACTTTCTTATATCTAATATTTTAAAGTTGTTTGGATAATTGTCTTTCGATTTTTTATTTCTATGAATTACAATGATTCCATTTTTTTTAAGAATATTTACCTTAATAATACTATCAATTAATTCATAAATATTCCTTTCTTTATAAGGAGGGTCCAAAAAAATTAAATCTACTCTATAATTAAAATTCTCAATATCGGATAAATAATTTAATACCGAACATTTAATTACGGAGGTCTTTTTTTTAATATTAAGTTTATAAATATTTTTTTGTAATATTTTTAGGGCATTTTTATTATTTTCAACAAATGTGACTTTAGTGGCATTTCTAGATAGACATTCTAAGCCAAAGGATCCAGTGCCTGAATAAAGATCCAAAATTTTTGCATTTTTGAATTCAAATGGTAATTTTTTAAAATGAAGTAATGTATTAAAAATTGACTCTTTAGTAATATCTTTAAGAGGTCTTGTTTCTTTATCTAGAGGAATGAACAGTTTTGTACTTTTAAACTTTCCAGAAATAATTCGCATTATTGTCTTGTTTTTTATCTACCACAAGTTAATCAATATCTTTTCTAAAAAACTATTTTTCTAATTAATCCTATATTCATATAATATTCATATATAAAAAATATATAATTATGAATGAAATTTTAGCGAAATTAAAGTACGGACCTAATTCTTTTGAAGTGCTAGAAAAAGGTAATCACGTTATTTGTGCTGTCTCAGGAAAAAAAATTCCTTTGGATAAACTTACCTATTGGAATGTTGATTTGCAAGAAGCCTATTTTTCAACTAAAGAAGCACAAATACGATTTGAAGAATTAATAAAATGACAAATTACAAATTTATTTCCAGCGGTTGTGTGACCAAAGCCATTGCTCAGGTCTCTCTAAAATCATTTTTTCAAGCTGTTTATTAACTTGTAATGTAAGGTTGTAAGTGTCTTTCTCGTAATTGTCAGATTTTTTATATTCAAAAGGTTTGTAAATCGTCATTTCAAAATTATTATATGACAATCTTTCCATGCGCAGAGGTACAATTTTGCAGTTATATTTGAGCGATATTTGGGCTGGGATAGTTGTTGTTAATGCAGGACAATTGAAAAATTCAATTTTTTTTCCTTCACTAGTTCTTTGATCTGCTATTATAATTACCGAATATCCACTTTTGATTTTATTTAATAGTTCCCTGATATTCGATCTTCCTTTTTTAATCATTATAGGACATACATATTTTAATCTCAGATATTCCATGATTGGATTTAAAAAAATATTATTTAAAGGTCGATAGATTGCACAAAATCTAATTCCATATTGATTCAATTTGGTTCCTAACAATTCAAAATTTGAAAAATGTCCAGATACAAAAATTACCGGTTTATTGCCATTTTTAATTTCATCTAAATATTTCGTTCCATTTAATTTTATTAAATGGTTATGATTTTTTTGAAAATTTTTCAAAAAAATATATTCAGAAAAAGTCCTTCCAATATTTTCCCACATACCAAGAGATATTTTTCTAATCTCTTTTTGGTCAATTTTTTTAAAACAAATTTTTAAGTTTTTTTCTATAATCCTTTTTGATCTAAGTAATGGACCAAATATTTTGGCAAGATAGCTTCCCATAAAGGATGCACTTTGAAGTCCAATAATTTTGAAAGTTCCAAATAGTGATAAAACTATTGTAAATTCTAAAAAATATTTAAAGATTTTCATATAATTTTTTTTAACTCATTAATAAATTCTTCTTTTTTATCAATTAGTAATTCGAATTTTAAATATTTAATATTTTTTTTATCTTCATTGCTCAGTCTAAAATAATCTTTCTCGGTAGTTACCAAACATGCATCCAACTCTCTAGCTCTTTCATTCAGGTTTGTAATATCTATTTTTTTATAATTATAATGATCGGGAAATTTTAAAGCTTCTATTATTTTTATATTATTTTTTTTTAAAAGATCAAAAAAATTTTCAGGGTTTCCTATGCCTGCGAACGCTATGACTTTTCTATTTATTATATTGTCTAAATTTGTCGGTTTATATTGAATATAAAAAACTTTAATTTCAGGATTAAATTTATTTATGGTTTTTTCAAATTCCAAATTTTTGTTTCCATTAATAAATACATAGTTGCATCTTTTTAATGCATTAAGTTTTTCTCTAAGTGGTCCTGAAGGAATTACAAAACCATTTCCAATCCACTGTTTTTCATTAAAACAAATTATAGATATATCATTTTTTACACCTGGATCTTGAAAACCATCATCAAAAATTGCCACTTTAAAATTATTACTGATCAATGACCTTACCGCCTCTGATCTTTGTTTATTTGAAAATACTTTACCAATATTTTCTAACAATTTTGTTTCATCAGCATATTTTTCATGGTGTTTTTTTACAAATGCTGGATTTAATTTTAGTGACCTAAGTATTTGAAAAATTTCTATACAAAGAGGTGTTTTGCCGGTTCCACCTAGATAAATATTTCCAACCAAAATTATTGGAATGTCAAACTTCTCCTTTTTTAAATATTTAAATTTTAATAAGTTAATTAAATTAACTACTAGGGTGAAAGGAAAAAAAAAGTAAGGCCAAAACGAAAATTTCTTACTGTCCCAAAATTTTGGTTTGTAAACTTTCATTTCTTATTTGCAATAAATTTTTTTATTTCCAAATATATATTTTTCAATATAGATTGACCCATAGAATTTATTTGTTTCTTTAATTTTTTACTCCCCTTTTCTTTTGAACTTAGATCTTTTAATAAAAATTTTTTTAGAGTGTTAATAGTATTAATTTTTTTTGAAATATTGAAAGATGCCAAATAAGAGTAAATTTCTTTAAAATTATTTACGTGTGGGCCATGGTAAATTGAACAACCCATTCTGGTAGGTTCGATTGGATTTTGACCACCATGATTAATTAGTGATCCACCTAAAAAAACAGATTTAGAAATATTAAAAAATTTTTGTGTCTCTCCGAAAGTATCTACGAGATATATATCTATATCACTGTCAAATTTTGATTTATTCGTATGTAAATGTATTTTTAAATTCATTTTGTTTAATTCTTTAGCTATTTCATTAATGCGATGAATATGTCTTGGTATTATTATTAAAATAACATTTTTTAATTTTTTTTTTAATTTAATATGTGTTTTGCCACAAAAAACTTCTTCACCAATATGGGTACTAGTAGCACACCATATTTTTTTGCAATGAAACATTTTTAAAATATTTTTATTAAGCTTATCTGAAGAAAAAGAAACGGGGCTTGAGAATTTTAAATTTCCAAAATTTTTAATTTTTTTTACACCAAAATTTGCTAAATGTTTTTCTGTTTCTTTATTTTGAGACAAACATATATCAAAACTACCAAAAATTGACTTTGCAAAATTAGGAATCTTTTTCCAGCGCAAATAAGTTTTGGTTGTAATTCTTGCATTTAATAATATTAAAGGAACTTTCCTATTTTTTATGTTTAAAATAAAATTTGGCCAAATTTCCGATTCAACAAAAATAACTAAGTCCGGAAGCCAATGACTTAAGAATTTTTTTGTAAAAATATCTTTGTCAAACGGAAAAAATTGGTGAATTATTTTTTTTGATTTTATTTTTTTTTCAAATACTTTTGATGAACTTAGAGTATTTGTTGTCAAAAGGATTGACTTGATTTCTTTAATTTTTTCAAGCTTCTCTAAAAGAGGCACGATACTTAGTAGTTCACCTACACTAGCAGCATGAAACCATATCAGTTTGCCCTGGGGTCTCTTTTTTTTTATTATACATAATTTTTCTTTATATCTATTCTCATCTTCTTTTTGCCTATAGATTCTTATTCTAAGAATAATTGGAGCAAAAAAACATACTACATTAATTATTAACTTATATAATGTTAACATTAATTAATGATGTCTTAATTGTTTATCATAAAAGTTTTTATAAATTTTAGAATTTTTTATAAGATAATCGTGATTCCCTTCGGCCACAATTCCACCCTGTTCAACTATAAAAATTTTATTTGCTCTCAATACAGTTGAAAGCCTATGGGCTATAATAATAGTTGTTTTATTCTTTGTTAGATACATTATCGCTTCTTGTATTTTGTGTTCAGTATCTGCGTCTAATGAAGAAGTGGCTTCATCAAGTAAAATAATTGGAGCATTTTTAAGGATAGCTCTTGCTATGGATATTCTTTGCTTTTCACCACCAGATAATCGAACACCGTTTTCTCCTATTAGTGTATCGTATTTTTTTGGCAACTGTTCTACAAAGTTATGCGCAGCAGAAAATTTACATGCTTCGAGTATCTTTTCTTTCGAAGCTTTAGAATCTGCATAAGCTATATTTGAAAAAATAGTATCATCAAATAATGTAATATCTTGACTGACTAAAGAAATATTTTTTCTTAAGGAAAATAAAGATACTTTATATATTGATTGATTATCAATTAGTATATCACCACTTGATACGTTATAAAATCTTGGTATCAAGTTCATTATGGTGGTTTTTCCAGCTCCGCTATGACCAACCAAAGCCATGATATCTCCGCCTTCTATTTTGAGATTTATAGATTTTAAAATTTCTTTTTTAGCATCATAGCCAAAACTTACATCTTTGTATTCGATTGTTGCTTTATCAATTATTAAATCTTTGGCATTTATATTTTCGTTAATTTTTCTTTCTTCATCAATAACAGCCAAGACTCTTCTTGCTCCGGATAAACCTTGTTGAATACCAATGTTAAGTGTGGCCAAGGACCTTACGGGCTGATATGACAACATCATTGCCGCAAGAAAAGAAAAAAAATTATTTATTTCTAGGCTGCCATCACCGACCATAGTAGCAGCATAATAAATTAAGCCTGCGATCATAAATCCAGTCAAAACTTCCATAATTGGGGTGGCTCTGACAAGAATGATGCCCATTTTTTGACCCTTTTCTTTTGCTTCTTCTAAAAATTTATCTGCCCTTGCAAATTCAAATGGTTCTTTTTGATAAGTTTTGATTATTTTAGAATTTTTTAGAATTTCCGAAAAATAAGTTGTAATTATTCCAATTTTTTCTTGGACCTGAGTAGTTATTTTACTTGTTCTTTTGCCAAGAGATTTTGCCGTAATTGTTGCAAGCGGAATCATTATAATCGCAAATAATGAAAGTTTCCAATTTTGATAAAACATCAGACTTAACAAAGCGATTAAAGTTAAACTGTCTTTTATTAAATTCAATATTGTTGTACTTACCAATTGAATAATCAGTGCTGCATCAAATAATAAATGTCCTATAAATTTTCCAGAATGCTTTTTTTCAAGCACCTGCGTATCAGCATTTATTATTGCCTTGGTTAAGTCATGTTGAACTTCTTTTTCAATTGACGCACCAACTTTTATCATAGAAGTTCTTACAATATAAAGTGAAATTCCTTTAATCGTAAAAGCCAATATTATTGCTATAGGGATTAATAGCATAAATTCTTTATTTTTATCCACAAAAATTTTTTTAATTGCTGGATCAAGTAACCAAGCTACAGCAGTAGTACTTCCGGCAATTATAATTGAAAAAAATAATGCTAAAAAAATTTTTTTAAGATACCTATTAACATAATCTTTATACAATCTTTTTATAATTTCTTTGTCAGTCATACTCTTTATTAAAATTTAAATATTTGTGGCCATTAAGGTTAGAAAAACTAAAAAACCAAAAAAGTTATTACTTTTAAAAATAATTAAACAACTATTCGAATTATTTTTATCTAGACGAGTCATTTGATACAAAAGATGCATAACGGGAAAAATTAAGAATGTAAAATAATACATTTTATTTTCTTCCAGGAAACCCAAAATAATCAAAAACAAAGCACAGGTAAGGTAGCATAGGCCAATAAAAAATTTGTAATTTTCTTTAAATTTAATTGATGTTGATTTTACCCCAATTATTTCATCATCATAAATATCTTGAAACCCATAAATGGTGTCATAGCCCAATGTCCAAAATATGGCTGCAATGTATAGCAAAATGGGTTCTAGTGATATTTCTCCTTTTAATGCAGTCCATCCCAACAAAATGCCCCAATTAAAAGTAAGTCCTAAAAAAAGTTGGGGCCAGTAGGTCAACCTTTTCATATATGGATAGGAGAAGGCAAGGGGTATTGATAGTAAACCTAGAATAATTGTTAAAAAATTAAATTGAATTAAAATGATAAAAGCAACCAAACACAATAAAATTATATACACAAAAGACTCTTGCGTTGAAATTCTTCCAGAAGGTATAGGTCTATTTTTTGTTCTATCTACTTTTTTATCAAAATCCTTATCAGTGATATCGTTAAATATACAGCCAGCACTTCGCATTAATACTGAGCCCAGAAAAAATAAAATAATATAATTTATAAACAATCTGAATTCTCCAGTTTGATGAAAAGCAAGAGCCAATCCCCAAAGGCAAGGCCAAAATAGAAGCATAAATCCAATTGGCTTGTTCAATCTAGTAAGCTCGATGAAAATTTTGATTTTATTCATTTAAGAAATGACTTGTAAATAACAAAGGGTGGATTCATAATCAATCTGATTCGTTATGAATGTAGATTATACTGTCGCGGCACTTATGTTTCCAGCCATACCGTTATTAATGAACGTTTATGGCAATCGGTTTCATACGTTAAGCGATCTAATAAGAAAAATACATGACGAATATGTTTGGGAAAAACATATTCCTCATGAATGGGAAAAACAGCTTATTAATTTAAGTGGAAGAGTTAAATTGTTAAAATATACAGTTGCCTTTGCAAGTTTTGGTTTTCTACTTAACATGTTAACTGTTTTTGCTCTTTATTTCGGCAGAATATTTGAAGCTAGAGTAATTTTTGGTACTTGTTGTATGACAATGATAATTTCAGTACTTTTTTTTCTTAGAGAAATACAAATTTCTACAAAAGCTTTAAAGTTACATTTATCAGATATGAAAATTGATTTAGATTAAGGAATAATAATTGCTGGACCAATTATTTTTCTTCCTTCCAGGTCTTTGTGAGCCTGAACGACATCTTCTAAATCATATTTTTTGGATATCTCTACCTTAATTTTACCCAGTTTAACTTTTTCAAATAATTTTTCTGCCCCTTCCTGTAATTCATTTTTTTTTGCCAAGTAATGAAACATGGTGGGTCTTGTAAAATAAAGACTTTTTGGTTGTATCATTTTTTTTACATCAATTTTTTCTACAGGACCTGACGAGTTTCCAAAAGATACCAACATTCCTCTTACTTGTAAGCACTCAATTGATCCTTCAAGAGTATTTTTACCTACACCGTCGTAAACAACAGGGACACCCTTGCCTTTGGTAAATTCCAAAACTTTTTTTGCAAAATCTTCTCTAGAATAATTTATTACAAAATTACAACCGTTTTTTTTGGCCATGCTAATTTTTTCATCTGATCCAACGGTTCCAATAACCTTACATCCTAGGCTTTTTGCCCATTGACAAAAAATTTGCCCAACTCCACCACCAGCAGCATGAAATAATATAGTTTCATTTGCTGAAACGGGATAAGCTTTACAAAGCAAATAATAAGAGGTTAAGCCTTTTGTCATTAAGGTAGCAGCAATATTAAAATCCATTTCCTTTGGTATTTTTACCAAATTTTTTGTTGGGTAATTTCTTTCCGATGAGTATGCTCCAAGTGGAGTACCGGCGTAAGCTACACGATCTCCAATTGAAAAATCTTTAACCTTTGAGCCAATTTTTTTAATTATACCCGAGCCTTCCGTGCCTATTCCAGAAGGCAATTCAACAGGATATAAACCGGATCGATGGTAAGTATCTATGAAATTAAGACCTATGGCTTTATGTTCAATGAATACCTCCTCTGGCCCTGGTTTATCAAGATCAATTGTTTCAATTTTTAAAATTTCCGGTCCACCAGTTTTTTCAATTTTAATTGCTGTAGTCATTTTTGAACAAAGTTTCCACTATGATAATCTTGAATAGCTCTAATAATTTCTTGTTTAGTGTTCATTACAAAGGGACCGCCTCTTGCAATTGCTTCCCCAATTGGTCTTCCTGCTATGATTAAAAATTTACTTTTTTTGTTAGCACAAACATTTAAATCATTTCCATTTTGAAGACAAACCAAATTTGAATCTTGCAATTGATCATGCTTTTTATTTCCTATTTTTATTTCCCCAGTAACCAGGTAGATGAAAGCATTATGTGAAGAGGGAATAGTAAAATTAAAAATTTTATCTTTTTCTAATTCAACATCTATATAGATTGGATCAACAGAAATACCTTTTACGGGACCGATTTTATTTTGATATTTTCCAGCTATTATTTTTATTTTTTTTTCTTGATCTTTAAATTCGGGAATTTCTTTGGGCTCAATATTTTGATAAGAAGGTTTATTCATTTTATATTTTGCAGGCATATTCACCCACAATTGAAATCCGTGTAACTTTCCTTCTTTCATTATAGGCATTTCAGAATGAATAATTCCTCCAGCTGCTGTCATCCACTGGACACCTCCTGGACCTAGATCACCTTTATTACCGGAACTGTCCTCGTGTCTAAATTCTCCATTAAGCATATAGGTTACTGTTTCTATGCCTCTATGGGGATGAGATGGAAAACCAGCAATATAATCTTCTTTATTTTCAGAACCGAATTCATCTAACATTAAAAAAGGATCAATAAAATCAAGTTCGGGAGTTCCTATGCTTCTCTTTAATTTAACACCCGCTCCATCAGATGTTTCAATTGCCTTAACAATTTTTTTAACTTCTATTGTCGACATAAAATCATTTTCTTCTAAACATTATAGCAGCTCAAACAATGTTTCATACGCACGAAATACACAAGCTGTTGTGTTATTTATTTTTGTAGCAAACCTTCTAATTTCTGAACTTCTCCAATTTTAAATATTATTGCATCATCTTTATGGTAACCATACTTATTTGCGTTATTTTTGAATCTTGCTGGCGGTTCAAATGGATCTTCAAACGAAAGTGTTATTGTTCCCCAGTGCATGCCTAATACTTTTTTGCTTAATAAATCTTTTCCAATATTAAGAGCCTCTTCTGGGTTCGCGTGGTAAACTGATTTTTCAAACATTGGTCTAAAATCATATGCGCCGATATTAATAAATGTTAAATCGATGGGTCCATACTGTTTGCCTAATTTTTTATAGATATTTCCGTATCCCGTATCACAAGCAAAAAATATTTTTTTATTCTTATATTCAATTAAAAAATTTCCCCACAAAGTCTTGTTAGTATCAGTTAAAGTTCGTTTAGACCAGTGAACCGAAGGTAATAATGTTATCTCTAAATCATTGACTCGAACTTGATTGTACCAGTCCATCTCTTCAACATTATCGAAACCATTCTTGGTAAAATATTTACTTAGCTTAAGTGGAGTAAGAACTTTGGTTTTTTTATAAGGAAATTTTTTTATCGTTCGGTAGTCCAAGTGATCATAATGGTTGTGAGTTAATAAATATAAGTTAATTTCTGGAATATCTTTAAGATTAATTGCAGGTT
>Ga0187833_10002797_pt1 | contig 18331 bp, 16 predicted proteins | sample ETNtaG_37_FD_167968 | JGI IMG/M metagenome (GOLD analysis project Ga0187833, IMG submission 167968) | Marine microbial and viral communities from oxygen minimum zone, Eastern Pacific Ocean - ETNP2014_SV_400_PacBio MetaG (Illumina Assembly) | ecosystem: Environmental > Aquatic > Marine > Hypoxic...
ACCCTTGCTATATTGTCAGGTTGGTGCAGGAAGAACCCAGCTTCCGGGTTGGCTGGCTGGGCGATGGGGTCTTAACCTTCTTAACAACTTTATGAGCAGACTCTATCTAAGATGGAGTGATATGGAGCCTCGCCGAACAGGATACGGGTCAAACTTCCCACAACGAGTCGTTGCCCTGGCGCCTCGGTTCGTTGGCTTCGAGTTTGTCTACAATTTCGGTTCGTGAGGGCCTGGGTGGGATACCGTAGCAGAGGTATCCCATCTTTAGCTGCAAAGGGGCCGCCGTGCCCCTGCACTGTCAATTCATGTGCCTTATCAAGCTCGCAGAGGCGAAAAGACCCTTTCGAGAAAGATCAGCGCCCTACTTCTCTGCTGCGGCAAGGCGCTCAAGCTATCAAGAGCTGGCCGATCTGCTGTCGGTGATAAGAGGGCTCGCCGAGATAGTGGTAAAGGGAACGGGATGCTCTGGTATGGAAGCTGAGAGGGCTTTCCCGTGAGTAACCAACGCCACTGAACACCTGATGGCTGAGTGTACAGACTTCCCAGTAGGACTGGCTTGAAAGGACCTTGGCCAGATGTACGCTCTCTGTAGCCGGTGCTTGTGTATCGAGTTTCCAGAGGGCTTCATAAGTAGCCCAGCGAGCAGCGTCCGCATGAGTGACCATATCGATAATCATGTCCTGAACTCTCTGAAAGCGGCCAATGGGCTGACCGAACTGTACCCGGATTCGGCTGTATTCCAACGTCATTTCGATAACAGCCTGACAGCCTCCGGCCTTATTAGCGCAGAGTATCGGTATGGCTTTGCCGATCGCCTGCTGCAGCGGCAGCCACCCTTGATCCTTATCCCCGAGCATCGCTGAGCCGGGAACCTTGACCGAACCCAACTTGACTTCAAAAACTCGTCCGGAGAGGAAACCTGGCTGTCGGCTCACTGAAACCCCATCGGATTTACCGTCCACGAGAAACAGAGAAATGCCTTTGGACGCGCCGGACTCTTTTTCCGTTCGTGCTGCAACGATGAACTGCGTGGCGGCTTCAGCATCCATGGTGAAGAGCTTCACGCCGTCTATGACAAAGTCGCCATTCACACTGGTGGCTGTCGTCTCGATTAGCCCGGGTTCCCAGCTGTAGTCAGGTTCAGTCAGTGCCAGCGTCACGATTTGCTCCCCTTTGGAAATGGGCGGTAGAAGCTGCTGTTTTTGCTCCTCAGTGCCTGCTTCCAGGATGATCAGGCTGCTCAATATGCCGGAAGAGAAATATGGACCGGGAAGCGGGCCGCTGCCCAGCGCCTCGAAGAGGACTCCCGCGCTGGTCAGTGGAAATCCCGTGCCGCCATACTGCTCCGGTATGATAATTCCGAGCCATCCCAATTCGACCGCCGTGCGCCACAACTCGTCTGTTAGCCCAGTGTTTGTTTCCTGCAGGCGCTGGACAACATCCTTGGGGGCGTCTCGTCGTAGGAAATCCAGTGCTGTCTTTCGCAGCACCTCTTCGTCTTCAGTCAGATTCAAATCCAGACTCATTTGTCCACTCCTGCGATCCTTGTTGCATAGTCCATTTTGCCTATGTTGGTCTAGCGCCCAATTTCAAGAACGTGGGCAAGTGCGATAATCCATGACACTCATATTGGTCTAGCGCCCAATTCCAAGAACCTGGGCAAGTGTGATAATCCATGGCACTCATATTGTTCTAGCGCCCAATCTCAAGTGCGCGAGCAATCTGTATCTTCATCGCTTCCGGTGTACCACCGGGCGCCTTAGCGATGCTGTTGCGCTGACCGACCTCGAACATGCCGTCATCCAGACACCACTCACCCTCGTCGGTGAAGCTATAGGGTCCGAGGACCTCGGCCATGTCCGCTGCATACTTGCTGCCGAAAACTTTTTGATACATGGCGAAGTGCGGTCCTCCGTATGCCCCGCCTTTACCACCGGCATTTCTGATGGAAAGGAGTCGTTCCGTTTGGGTATACAGGTAGACGTCCACTACCTTGTCCAGCAGGTTTGGATTGTCCCTCAAGCGTTTTACCAATTGCGGATTATTTCTGCATTGGTCGAAGAACTTATCGGACATGTAATTGCGAGAAATGCCGCCGCCACCACCATGCTCGACGGCAAACGTAGCCATGGTCACCTGCCAGCCATCGCCTTCGTCGCCAAGTAGATAGGACTGGTGGACTCTGACATCGTCGAAGAAGACCGAGTTCTTAACCGCCTCCATGGTGGCACCCGATGGGCCGCAAGCCCCACCCAAAGTTGTCAGGGGGAACAGATCCAGCGGCTGGATGGAAATGCCCGGCAGATTGGCCGGCATGATGAAGCTGGACAAGTTCCTGTGTCTGGCAGCCTGCAGGTCACTGCGCGTCAATAGATAGAATTGCTCCGGTGGTGGATGCAGTCCGCCAACAAAGGTCTTGGCTCCGTTGATGATGAAATACTCACCCTCTTTGCGATGGCGCAGGGCGTTGGTCTGTTGGTTGGCTACGTCTGTGCCCGTGTCCGGTTCGGTCATCAGCTGCCAGGTAAGGGCGTTCCCGGTAAGCATGGGTGGTAAAAAGCGCTTCTTTTGCTCGTCAGTGCCACAGGCCAGAATGGCTGGAGCCGCGAGTCCAACCCAGTCGGTGACGATGGGCAGTGACTCGTTTCTCTTGGTCAGTTCACGGGATATCATGCCACTTAAGGGGCCCAGTCCGCCGCCGCCATACTCTCGCGGATGTCCGGGATAGAGCCACCCCTTCTCACCGAGTTTGCGGGCAAAATCGCGCCGCTTGTGGAACTGCTCATAGCTCATCTTCTGAGCATCTCTTATGGGCGCCATATCAGCGGGCATGTTCTCGTCAAGCCATGCACTCACTTCCTCGGCAAATTCAAGCTGCTCACGTGTGAATTCCACAGAAAAATCCATCTCTATACCTCCTCAATTCTCATCACGGTCGGCGCACTTCTCATCACGGTCGGAGCAACTCTCATCACGGACGGAGCACTTCTCATCACGGTCGGAGCACTTCGCGTTAGGCTGTTCCCAGAGTGACCAGCAGCCGGCCTACTGTCTGACCTGCCATGATCCTGTCGACGGAGTCGGATAGATCGTCGAGACCAATCTCCGTGCACATCTCGCTAAGATTGTCCAACCGCCACTCATCGGCCAAGCGGTTCCAGGTGCTCGCCTTTCGATCGATGGGCAGTTCAACTGAATCGATTCCGAGCAGATTTACGCCCCTCAGCAGAAACGGTAGCACCGTGGCGGCATAGTCAGCTGAGGCGACCAGACCGCACGCAGATACGCTGCCCCCATAATTCAGACTCTTGATCACGTTTGCCAAGATGTCACCACCGACCGTGTCGACCGCATGACCAAATGATCCGCGGAGCAGTGGACGATTGCTGACTTCCTCAAGCTCAGATCGTTGTGTGACTGACTTCGCGCCCAACGTCGTCAAATAACTCTCTTTTTCCATGGTACCGGTACTGGCAACCACCTCGTATCCCAGTTTGGCCAGGAGGGCAACGGCAACTGAACCCACGCCACCGGTTGCGCCTGTTACCAGCACCGGTCCGTCAGCGGGCGTCGCATCCATCTTCAGGAGTTTTTCAACACACAGGGCTGCTGTGAATCCCGCTGTGCCAAGTATCATGCTCTCCTTCAGGGAAAGCCCAGCGGGCAACTTAACCGCCCATCCAGCCGGTACGCGGATGTACTGTCCAAAGCCACCGGCCGTATTCATGCCCAGATCGAAGCCGATGACAATAACTTCATCACCCTCTGCAAAGCCGTCGTGACTGGACTGCGCCACTGTGCCTGCGGCATCTATCCCGGGCGTGTGTGGATAGTTGCGGGTAACACCGGGCAGTCCCTTCGACGACATGGCGTCCTTGTAATTCAGTGAAGAATAGTGCACCTGTACCAGCAGTTCCCCGGCGGGCAGATCATCGGTCGATCTCTCGATGACACTGTGGGTGACCTCACGGTCGGATTTCTCGACCCAGAAAGCTCTGAATTGCGTCATGTTTCCCTCTTGTTTTGTCAGCCTACGTAAACGGTACCAATAGTCTCTCTAACGAGCTATTGATGGCGAAACTGATTCGCTCGAACAGTCTGTCCATTTTGCTCTTGTGCAGCACATATGCCACATGGTAGACGTCACACTCCTGACACTGCTCATAGATAAAGGCGTCGCTGGTTTTCAGTTCATCTACCAGTTGCTTCTCCAGAGCACGCCTGCCGTACCATGCCTCTCCCGTTGCCACCACATCCATATCGAGCTGCGGGCGATGTTCAGAGACAAAATTCTTGAACAGCGTGTGCACATCTTCCAGTTCTTCGATCGCTTTGTTTCTACCCTTTTCGGTATTTTCACCGAATATTGTCAGTGTTCGTTTGTATTCCCCAGCGGTCAACACATCCACGTCGATATCATTTTTCTTGAGCAGTCGATGGAAATTGGGTATTTGGGCGATTACGCCGATAGAGCCCAGTAGGGCGAAGGGTGCTGCCATGATTTTGTTGCCAATGCAGGCCATCATATAGCCGCCGCTCGCGGCAACTTTGTCAATGGCAATGGTAAGTGAAATCTGCTTATCCAGCAGTCTCATCAACTGCGAAGCGGCCAGTCCATAGCTGTGCACCAATCCGCCGGAGCTTTCCAGTCTGAGCAGCACAGAATCCTTCTCCGTCGCAATCGAAACGACTGCAGTGATTTCCTCGCGCAGTTGGGTCACTGCTGAAGCCTGCATATCTCCAAGAAAATCCAGCACGTATAGGCGTGTCTTGGCAGGTACCTTCCCAGCATCCTTCTTAAGCGATTTCTTCAACTCTTTCTGCTTGCTCTTCTCCTCTTGCTTCTGTTCCTTTACCTGCTGCTTGAAGACTTCGGCAGGCAGGATTGCCTGCCTGAGGGTATGGGTAACAGACTTCAGGTTTTCATTCAGGTTTTGGATTTCAATATGTCCCTGGTCGCTCTTGCGGGTCTTGTAACCCGCTGCCACCAGTACGATGATTACGATCACGGTCGCCGCAACGATCGTAACGACTTTGGCGAGGAATAAGCCGTACTCGGTCAAAAATTCCAAATCAATCCCCGTTTGGAGTCACTAGGAAACGTGACATCCTAACATAGTTTGACCGACTGTTTGCTGTCTAGGAGCTGTAAAACCACGTCCGATCGGGATTACAATCTGCGTTTCATCCTTTGTTCGAGGTGCGTACAAAATGAGTGATTTGGCCGGCCTGCTGGCAGAGCTGCAAAGCCGGTTGGCTCCCCACTTCAAAGCAGCTTTTCTTCAGCCTGCATTCTTTCAGTTTCAATTCGACGAGGATGAATCCTGCTATCTGGAAGTGGCAACAGATGGGTTTGAATTCCTGCCAGGCAGTTGCCATCGGCCGACCGTCACGCTATTTATCGACAGTCACGCCACCCTCGCGGGACTCCTGACGGGGTCCATCGACGGCATGGAAGCGTTCATGCAGGGGCGCTATCGGGCAGATGGCAATATTGTCATGAGTCAATTGCTTCTACACCTGTTTGCCCCTGAAGACGCAACGGTTGTCTACCGCGTCAAAGACTAGGCGTCCCCGACTAGGCGTCCCCGACTAGGCGTCCCCGACTGGGCTAACCAGGCCTAACTCCGCCAGGTCTGATATGGGTTGCGCAGGCCAGGTAGATTCCTGGCTACAGCCTTCGCCAGATGCATTCGCCGCCGGAGGCCCTTTCGACCTCGCTCAGTTTCGCTTCATGGCGCTCGATCTCATCCGCACTGGCTTCGATTACGAGCAGAGGACGTCGGTCCTCTGGCAACAGCCGGTAGCCATCGCCTGAATCAGCTCCCCTGCCCACTTCACGCTCACCAAGGGCCAAATCCACCTGGCCGCCGGTAAGCAGCAGGAACACGTCAGCCAATATTTCTGCATCCAGCAATGCGCCATGTAACTCCCGTTGGGAGTTGTCCACACTGTAGCGTTTGCAGAGAGCATCCAGACTGTTTTTCTGACCCGGATGTTTCGTGCGTGCGATCTCCAGGGAATCTACAACGGCGCAATAATCCTCAAGCTTGCCCACAGCATCAGCCAAACGGCTCATCTCATAATTGATGAAAGCTACATCAAAAGCCGCATTGTGGATCACCAGTTCCGCTCCCTTGATGAAGTCGACAAAATCTTCCCAAACATCTGCGAAGAGTGGCTTGTCCTCGAGAAACTGTCTGGATAGCCCATGCACCTCCAGCGCGCCGTCATCACTGTCTCTTTCGGGATTGATGTACTGGTGAAAGGTTCTGCGCGTAATCTTGCGATCGATCAGCTCGATGCATCCGATCTCGATGATACGATGCTCCTGGTCCGGTTCCAGACCCGTTGTCTCGGTATCCAATACGACTTGTCTCATGTAACTGCTAGTCCTCCGGTTGCCTGGCGACTGTACCGCCCGTGATCTCGTCCAACTCATCGATGCCCCGGTTTGCCAGGCTGTCGACCATTTCGTTTTCCCGATGGCCACTGTGCCCCTTTACCCAGCGCCACTCTATCGCGTGGCAATCGCTGAGTTCATTCAGTTTCATCCACAGATCCACATTCTTTACCGGTTGCTTATTGGCCGTCTTCCAGTTTCTCTTCTTCCATGCGTCGATCCATTCCGTTATGCCACGACGTACATATTGCGAATCTGTGGTCAATACGATATCGCAGGGCTTTTTGAGAGACTCCAATGCCTTGATTGCGGCCACTAACTCCATTCTATTATTGGTTGTCTGCTTCTCACCGCCGTAAAGCGACTTCTCGGTCTCGCCGTAGCGCAGTAATACACCCCAGCCACCCGGTCCCGGGTTGCCACGACAGGCGCCGTCGGTGAATATCTCAACCGTTTTGTTCAGACTACCTTTCCCCCATATCGCGACCCATGGGCTTGACGACCGAAATCTGTCCCAGGTGAGTTTCCTGTCTGCGCCATACCGGCCTGATCGGGGTCATGCCACCCACCTGCTTCCTGGCCACAATCACGTACGCCGCGCCGAGTGGCCAATTGATATTGCGGCTCAGCCCCCTCGAAAAATCCGGCATATGCACTCGACCTATCGTTGCGCTGGGTGGCTTGTAGAAGCCAAAGATCGCCCGGTCTATTTTGAAGTCCAAGAGATTCAACCAATCCATCAACCTGCCCGGCCTGATGAAGTTTGCGTTCCAGGGGGACCTTCTGTCCCACATCTTCACTGCATTCCACAGGCCCCAGATACTAAAGGGATTAAACCCGATGATGAGCAGGTAACCAGCGGCTATCGAGACTCTGCTTGCTTCCCTTAATACGTGCTGTGGTACTTCGCAGATATCCAGTACATGGTGAAGCAGGACGACATCGATGCTGCCATCTTCGAAGGGCAATCGCGTCAGGTTGCCAATAAACGGGCTGTTGTCATCACCATTGACCCCCATATGGAATCGATGCCCCACGGTGCTGGACTCATACAGCTTGTGGTCAACCACGCTCAGTTGCAGCAGTTGATATCCAAATAAACCGGGAAGGAGTTGATCCAGAATGGAGCCTTCTGTTTCCAGAAGTTGCGAGCCAAGCGCAGAGGAAAACCAGTCACGTAACATCGACAACCGGTGCAGATCACTACCGGCGATGAAATCGCTTGTGTTCAAAGGCGCGCCCTGTCGAATCGAGTATTCACTTGGCTTATATGCTCCGACTCATTATTATTCACGGATCTCCCAACTCTCTGTGATCGTCACCAGGTACATTTTAGCCCAATTGACTGGTGACCGGATAATTATGAAGTACCTTCGCTCTATCACCAAATCTGTCTGCACGCTGTTTGTTCTCAGCGCCTGTCAACAGCCCGGCATCGAACGGCCCGCAGACCTTGGGTCCCCCAACACATCGCCTGTAGCGACTGCAGCCGGGCAGCAACCACCAACCGGTTCCCATTACGAGTCCACCTCGGTCGAAGAACCGGGCGAGTCGATCGCCATTGCGGAAGCAGCGATCAAGACAGGTGTATTGGCGGACTTGGACAGCACTCCACTGCAGGACGTAGTTGCTCAGAAGGTGACCATCGACGATCAGAGAGCAGCTGCCACCGAGGTAACCAGCGGTAATGTCTGGGACGGAATCAGAGCTGGATTCCAACTCGATACGACTGTCGAGGATGTTCGGATCGCTGACGAGATGCGCTGGTACGCGGCCCACCAGGATTATCTCGACCGAGTCACCGTTCGAGCCAGTCGCTATCTGTACCACGTCCTCGGCGAAGTGGACAAAAGAGCGCTGCCCACAGAATTGGTTCTGCTACCCGTCGTCGAAAGCGCCTACGATCCGTTCGCATATTCACACGGTAGAGCCATGGGCATCTGGCAATTCATTCCTGGAACCGGCAAGCTCTTCGGCCTCAAGAAGAACTGGTGGTATGACGGCCGACGTGATATTCAGGCTGCCACTGAAGCGGCGCTCAATTACCTGGAAGCACTCCACGGCGAATTCGACGATGATTGGTTGCTGGCGTTAGCAGCGTATAATTCCGGTGCTGGAAAAGTCCGAAGCGCAATCAGGAAAAACCGGCAATTAGGTAAACCGATAGATTTCTGGTCGCTAAAACTGCCGCTGGAAACCCGTACCTACGTACCGAAACTGTTGGCCATCGCCAGACTGGTGGCCAATCCCCCCGAGTTCAATGTCAGGTTCTCAGAGATAGAGGACCAACCCTATTGGGTGCAGGTGGATACCGGCTCTCAGATCGACCTGGCCCTCGCTGCTGAACTGGCAGAGATCAGTGTCGAGGAACTGTATCTGCTAAATCCTGCGTTCAGCCGTTGGGCCACGCACCCGGAAGGGCCTCACCAGTTGCTCATACCAGCAGGGCAAGGCCAAGTCTTCAAACAGAACCTGGAACAGCTATCGCCCGAGAAGAGGGTGGCATGGCTCCGGCACAAAATCCTGCCTGGGGAAAGTCTCGGCCTCATCGCGTGGAAGTACGGAACCACGGCGAGCACGATAAAGCAAGTCAATGGATTGACCGGAACTGTCATAATAGCCGGACGCTCGCTTCTGATCCCATCGGCGCTACAAGGTCAGGATAGTTATAAGTTGAGTCGCGACGAACGACTTAAAGCCACCCAGACTAGCTTACAACACAAGCATGGTAATGCTCCCCTGAAGCACGAGGTCGTCGTTGGGGACAATCTGTGGGACATCTCCCGCAAATACAAGGTTAACGTGCGAGCATTGGCGAAATGGAATGGTCTGGCGACCACTGGCTTGTTACACCCGGGTACAGAGCTGAGCATTTGGACACGTCCTTCCAGCAATGTGATCGTGTCTTCGACCCACGACAAGCAACGATCGGAAGTCATTCGCAAGGTCAACTATCATGTGCGCAAGGGTGAATCCCTGTCACTGATCGCAGATAAGTTTAACCTCAGTGTGAAGAACATAGAGAAGTGGAACAGCCAGCTTATTGGAAAGCGATACATACAACCCGGGCAACGGCTGGTTCTCTACGTTGACGTTATCCAAGCCGAGTGAACAGCAAGCCTATTTAAGAGAATACAACCGAGCTATTGCGTCCTGGTGATTTCCGCTTTCTCCTTGAGCTGCTGGCGGAATTCCATGTAGTCATTTTGGCCCTGCTGAATCGCCAGGTATCGGCCTAAGTTTCGTATCTCAGCCGCCGGCAAGCTATTATCTTCCTTGTCAGCTACCTTCGTTACGCTGATGACGACAGAATCACCATTGCCCAACAAGGCGGTTCCCAACGACTTGTCCCCTTCAGCCGGTCTGGGTAATCGAAAAGCTCCACGAACAATCTGTGCATCCAAGCCTAGCTGATTTCGATTGATGGCGGCGTGCACAGACCACTCAAGGCCAAACTGATCGGCAACAAACTTGGTGATGGATCCCCCTTTCAGCATGGTCAGCATCTCGTCGGTTTGTTCCTTAGCTTGTATCCTGGCGACATTCGACGCCAGCAGATCACCAATCTCCTCTTTGACAGAGGACAACTGGCTCACTTCGCTTGGTTCGTGTTGATATATCCTGACCACGACGTGATGATTTGGATCGATCTCTATTACGTCACTGTTGTTGTTATCCAGTAGAAGATCTTCACTGAATGCGGCTTGCACCACCTGACTGTTGGCGGAAATCCCTTCGCCACCACTTCTGCCAAAGTGACCAGTTGTCTGTATGGACAGCCCCAGTTCTGCTGCTGGATCCTGTAAGTCAGCACTTTCATAGCTGATCTCACTCAGCCTTGCCGATTGCTCCACGAACAACTCTTCTGCCTTGCTGAATCTCAAGTCCTTATCCAGCTTATCGACGATGTCATCGAATTCCGGTATCGTCGCTTCCCTTACTTCCAACAACTTGATTATGTGGTATCCAAATTCGGTCAGCACAGGTTCCGACATCTGGTTTGCGCTGAGTGAAAAGGCTGCCTCATCGAATTCCGTAACGAATATGCCGCGGGCATTGAAACCAAGGTCACCGCCCTCGGCAGCGGAGCCGGTATCTTCGGAAAGCTCCACGGCCAGGTCAGCGAACGGCTCGCCCTTGGTGATGCGCTCACGGATCCCATCGATCTTGTCTTTGGCAGCTTGCTCGGACACAACATCGTTTATCTCAATCAGGATGTGGGCTAAGCGACGCTCCTCCTGCGTCGAGTACCGATCTTTCTCCTCCTCATAGAAGCTCTGTAATTCAGCTTCCTGGTAACTGACATCATCGCTCAAATCGGACTTCAATAACTCTACGTAGTGCAGATTCACGGTCTCGTCAGTCATAAACTCCTGCTGATGCTCAGCGTAGTATTGCTCGACTTGGCTATCGGTGACAGTAATGTCGGCCTTTATTTTATCCACCTCTACCTTCAAAAACGCTATATCCCTGGTCTGCTGCGCAAGGCGTGCAGATGTCAGCACTTCGGCTTCCGTGACGAAACCGGACGCACCCAACCCCCGGTTCACCTGTTCGTACATGCGTTCACTCTTGATAGTCTCTTTGTAGTTGACAGGGCTGTATCCGGCACTTCGAAGGGTCAGCTGAAATCGTTCCGCGTCGAATTTGCCATCTATTTGGAACGCATCGGTATTGAGCATGTCCTGGTCTATTCTCTCATCCGAGTAAAACAATTCGAGACGATCAGCTGACTGCGACAAGAGCTCCCGTTCGATCAGGTCATTCAGGGTGGATCTGGTCAGCTCATCGTCATCGATGTCCAGCGGTTGGCTGGCATTGCCCAAAATCCTCTGGCGGTTTCTCTCTACCGCTATCAACATCTCTTGTTCGGTTATGTCTTCACCGTTCACGGTGGCTACTTCAGGAATATTGACTAAGAACGTGGTGATCGATCCAAAACCGAACAGTGCGAACACGAGGATGATCGCAGCCACTATTATCTTAGCGAGGATTCCATGGGTCCCTTCTCGCATTCGCTGTAAAAGCATCGGCTAAATCCTGAGATTGCAAATAGAAATGGCGCACCCTTCGATGCGCCATTGTGGTGATTTGAAGCTGACCTGTTTTCTAGTAAACCATACTCTAACGGATCGAAAGATCCCGTTAGTTTACGGCATCCTTCAGAGCCTTACCAGCTTTGAAGGCAGGCACATTAGCTGCCTTAATCTGAATCTCCGCACCGGTCTGTGGATTACGACCGGTTCTAGCTGCTCTTTGCCGGACGGAAAATGTCCCGAACCCAACCAGAACTACCGAATCACCACCTTTTAGAGAATCAGTAATCGAATCAATTACAGAATCCAGTGCTCGCCCTGCCGCCGCCTTAGTGATATCGGCAGAAACTGCAATGTTCTCAATCAGTTCTTGTTTATTCACTATCCACTCCTTTTACCGTTAACGTGCAAAATGTAATCCTTGTCAGAACTTCGTTATACCAGCAACACAAAAAGCCTGTCAAGCTGCCCAATCCCTGATTTCCCTTAGTGGGTACTAATTCTCACATCGGGATCCAAATCACCAGAGGTGTCCGTGTCTCCGGCTTCCGTACTCTTCTCATCTTTAACCAATGGCTCTGGTATTCTCGTTAAGGCAATCTCCAGAACCTGATCGATCCACTTCACCGGTGTGATGGTCAAATCTGCCTTGATATTATCAGGTATTTCCTTTAAGTCACGTTGATTCTCTTCTGGAATCAACACCTTCTTGATGCCGCCCCGGTGCGCAGCCAAGAGTTTTTCCTTCAATCCACCGATCGCCAACACTTCCCCTCGCAGAGTGATCTCACCTGTCATGGCCACTGAAGCTCTGGCTGGAATTCCTGTTAACACCGAGACCATGGCGGTGCAAAGTGCAATACCTGCACTGGGACCATCCTTGGGGGTCGCCCCTTCCGGTATGTGTATGTGCAGATCACACTTCTCATGGAAATCGTCCTTAATGCCTAACACCTTGGCACGGCTTCTAACCACGGTCATGGCCGCCTGAATCGATTCCTGCATGACATCACCCAGGGAGCCCGTCTTGGTCTGCCTTCCTTTACCGGGGACTACCACCGCTTCGATGGAAAGCAATTCACCACCCACCTGGGTCACTGCCAGGCCGGTTACCTGACCGATCTGATCCTTCTCTTCCGCGCGTCCATAGTTGAACTTTCGCACCCCACAGTAGGTCTCCAGTAATTCCTCGCTGATCGTGACACGGAAATCCTTACGATCTTCAGACGTTGGCAGCAAACTCTCTTCCTTGACCACTTTGCGGCACAGTTTAGCGATCTCTCGCTCAAGACCTCGCACACCGGCTTCGCGGGTGTAGTAACGAATGATGTTGGTAATCACCTCATCACCGATCTTCAGTTCATTCCTCTTTACACCGTTGTTGCTGAGCTGTTTGGGAACCAGGTAGCGGGTGGCGATATTGAGTTTTTCATCCTCCGTGTAACCAGGAATTCGGATGACTTCCATGCGATCCATCAGAGGTGGTGGAATATTCATTGAGTTGGAAGTGCAGATAAACATGACTTCGGAAAGGTCGTAATCCACCTCCATGTAGTGATCGCCAAACGTGTTGTTCTGCTCCGGATCGAGTACTTCCAGCAGGGCGGACGCTGGATCACCGCGATGATCCTGACCCATCTTATCCACTTCATCCAATAGGAATAACGGATTCTTTACGCCGGACTTGGAGATCTTCTGGATGATCTTGCCCGGCATGGAGCCGATATAGGTGCGACGATGACCACGGATTTCAGCTTCGTCCCTGACGCCGCCGAGAGCCATGCGCACAAATTTCCGATTGGTTGCCCGAGCGAGGGATTCCCCTAACGAGGTCTTTCCGACTCCCGGAGGACCTACCAGACACAGTACCGGTCCCTTCAATTTTTTCACCCGGCGCTGTACCGCCAGATATTCTAGAATGCGTTCTTTGACTTCTTCCAGTCCGTAGTGGTCCGCTTCCAGTATTTTTTCCGCTTCGGTGATGTCTTTGCGAACCCGGCTTCTCTTCTTCCAGGGCACACTCAGCATCCAATCGATGTATCCTCTCACCACAGTGGCTTCGGCAGACATGGGAGACATCAACTTCAGCTTGTTGAGTTCGTTCTGAGTCTTTTCTGCGGCATCCTTCCCCATACCCGATTCGTCGAGCTTGTTCTGAAGTTCCTCTACCTCATTGGGCACATCGTCAAGATCTCCCAGTTCCTTCTGGATCGCCTTCATCTGTTCATTCAGGTAGTATTCCCGTTGGCTCTTCTCCATCTGCTTCTTGACGCGACCGCGGATTCTCTTCTCAACCTTGAACAGGTCGATCTCCGACTCCAGCAGTTTCATCATGAATTCCATGCGCTCGTCCAGATCTACCAGCTCAAGAATCTTCTGTTTCTCCTCTAGTTTGAGCGTCATCTGTTGAGCGATGGTATCCACCAGTCGGCTCGGCTGGTCGATATTATTGAGGGAGGTCATCACCTCAGGTGGTACCTTCTTGCTCAGCTGAACATACTGATTGAAGGCTGAAATAATCGATCGGATCAGAGCTTCCGATTCCGTCTGGCTCAGTTCCTGTTCTTCTATTTTGACGACATCTGCAATGATGAAATCGCCGCTGCTGTCGACGCGGTGAATCTTGGCCCGATAGCGTCCTTCAGCCAGGAACTTGACTGTACCGTCTGGTAGTTTGATCAATTGCAGGATAGTGGATACGGTACCGAATTCGAACAGATCCCCGTCTCCGGGATCCTCCAGGGTGGGGTCTTTCTTGGCGACCAGAACGACCTGCTTATCCTTGTCGAATTTCTGGGCGTAATTGAGTGCCTGGATGGACCTATCGGTGCCGATGAGGAGGGGTTGAACTCCGTGGGGGTAGACCACCGTGTCGGTGAGATGGACAATCGGTATGTTTCGTATGATACCGGTACTCAGAATTGGGTCCACGGTGACTCCTCTTTGTACACAGACAACTTCTGGTTGTATGAGCCGGTAACCCCCGGAAAGACTGGAACACAGCTAAGATGCGGCACTGGCGGCCTTTTTACAATACCTTCCGTCTAATTCTGGAAAAAAACAGGATGAATGGGGCTAATTCGCTCCTTTTTGTGCATCTACTTGGACTTCGCAGAATCTTTACTCTTGCGCGGCCTTGGGTTGGTCCGGATTCTCATACATCAGTATGGGCTCGGAATTGCCGGTAATCACATTTTCATCAATGATCACTTTCATGACATTGTCTTCAGAGGGGATCATATACATCACTTCGAGTAGTACGGTCTCAAGGATTGAGCGCAGTCCTCTGGCACCGGTCTTTCGCTCCATGGCTTTCTTCGCGATCGCCTTCAGAGCATCTTCCCGGAAGTCGAGTTCCACCTCCTCCATTTCAAAGAGTTTCGCATACTGTTTGGTATAGGCGTTCTTGGGCTCCTGCAGAATGCGCACCAGGGCTTCGGCATCCAGTTCGCCGAGCGTAGCGAGGACCGGCAGTCGACCTACAAATTCCGGAATTAAGCCATAGCGGACCAGATCCTCCGGGGCAACAGTGCCGAGAATCTCACCCAGATTCTTCTTGTTGGCTTCGGTGGTCACGTTGGCACTGAAGCCGATGCCGCTTTTTTCCGATCGATCCTGAATCACCTTATCCAACCCCGAAAATGCACCACCGCATATGAATAGGATATTGGTGGTATCAACCTGCAGGAACTCCTGCTGCGGGTGCTTCCTGCCCCCCTGGGGAGGCACCGAGGCAATCGTGCCTTCGATCAGCTTCAGTAGCGCCTGTTGAACGCCCTCGCCGGAGACGTCCCGGGTAATGGAGGGATTGTCTGACTTTCTGGAAATCTTATCGATTTCATCGATATAGACGATTCCCACCTGAGCTTTATCTACATCGTAATCACACTTCTGCAGTAATTTCTGGATGATGTTCTCGACATCTTCTCCCACATAACCCGCTTCCGTGAGGGTGGTCGCATCAGCGATGGTAAAGGGTACGTCCAGAAGTCTCGCCAGCGTCTCGGCCAGCAGCGTCTTACCGACGCCCGTTGGTCCGATGAGAAGGATATTGCTCTTCTGCAGCTCAACATCGTCCTTTTTGCCGGCATAGTTAAGGCGCTTGTAGTGGTTGTAGACGGCGACTGACAGCACTTTCTTGGCCCATTCCTGCCCGATCACGTATTCGTCCAGAATCTCTTTTATTTCCTGGGGCGTGGGCAGGTGCTTCTTCTCGCCCTCGTCGCCACTCTCCTGCAACTCTTCGCGAATGATGTCGTTACAGAGTTCAACGCACTCGTCACACACATAAACCGAGGGACCGGCTATTAACTTGCGCACCTCGTGCTGGCTCTTTCCACAAAAATTGCAGTGCAGCAATTTGCCATCACTACCTTTGCCATCGTGTTCGTCGGACATTCAACTACCTCGGATTTTCCTATTTCGGGCGTTACTGTTCAGTCATTTTGAATGATTATGAAGGCGCTGTTAAGCGAAAATCAACGAATTTCGCGTTATGGATCTTCCTCCTAACAGCACCACATATGATGAAAAACCACCTTTTCAGGCTATTCCATCGGTCTTTGTACGGTCCTGGGATCCTGTACCTCATCGATCAGGCCATATTCCAGAGCCTGTTCTGCCGTCATGAAATTATCCCGCTCCGTATCCTGTGCGATCGTCTCGAGATCTTTGCCGGTGTGGTCCGCCAGTATCAGATTCAGCCTCTCACGCAGGAATAGAATCTCTTTTGCCTGGATCTCGATATCCGAGGCCTGACCTTGAGATCCGCCGCTGGGCTGATGAATCATCACCCGCGAATTGGGCAGGCAGGTTCTCTTTCCCTTGGTGCCGCCCGCGAGTAATAGAGCACCCATACTGGCAGCCTGACCGATACACATGGTGCGTATATCCGAGTGGACAAATTGCATGGTGTCGTATATCGCCAATCCGGAAGTGACCGATCCACCCGGTGAATTGATGTATAGCTGGATGTCCTTGTCGGCATTCTCCGATTCGCAGAACAGCAACTGGGCTACCACCAGATTGGCCACCATGTCCTCTATGGGCCCGACGATAAAGATGATCCGATCCTTCAGCAGGCGGGAATAAATGTCGTAGGAGCGCTCCCCTCGAGCGTTTTGCTCCAGAACCATGGGTACCAGTCCCAGATTCTGAATGGCGGGAGGTTCGCTGGTGTAGATCGTTCTGTTACTCATTCTGCATTCATCCACGGTTATGTTACTGTTGACTTCTGTATGAATCTGTTCTCTCTCAATCAGATCACCCCATCAATATTGAGTCATGCGGTTGAAACTTCAATGGGGCAGCGATCACTCGACTACTGCTTCTCGCCATCGGGTTCTTCTGACCCTTCCTCGTCCGATGCGGCTTCCTCCTCCCGATCAGGTGGCTTGATGGCCTCTTCATAGCTGCTGTCCACCTCCGTCACCTGGGCTTGTTCGAGGATCTGTTCTATCACCTGTTCTTCCAGCACCAGGTTTCGCACCTGGTCCAATTGTTGCTCGTTGCTGTAATACCATTTGACCACTTGCTCCGGATCTTCATAGGAACTGGCCATATTCTCGATCATGGCCCGCACTCGATCTCCATCGGCCTCCAGCTTCTCCCGTTTCAACACCTCCCCTACCAGTAGTCCCAGCGCCACCCTCTTTTCAGCCTGCTTCTGAAACATCTCGCGGGGCAGTAGAGAAGCATCGATCTTACCTGCATTTTGACCGCCAAACTGCTGAATCGCTTCCTGTCGAAGCTTATCTATTTCACCGCTTACCAACGAACTGGGCAATTCCACCTGGTTGCTCGCCAGTAGCCCCTCCATCACCTGTGCTTTCAACCGGTTATTGATCGCCTGCGCCAGTTCCTTCTCCATATTCTGACGTACTTCATCCCTGAATTCCTCTACACCGCCGTCGGCCACCCCATATTGTCGGAAAAAGTCTTCATCCAGAGCCGGCAGAACCGGTTTTGATACCGAATTGACTTTGACTTCGAACTTGGCCTTTTTACCAGCCAGATCCTTAACGTGATACTCGTCCGGGAAGGTCAGGTTCAAAGTTTTCTGCTGATCTGCCTTCACCTGCTTGAGTCCATCCTCAAAGCCCGGGATCATATTCCCGGATCCCAATTCGATATCGGCACCTTCCGCTTTGCCACCCTCGAATGGTTCATCATCCACGAATCCCTCGAAATCCACGTTGAGTTTATCTCCCGGTTTGCTTTTTCTCTTTACTTCCTCCCATTGGACCTGCTGCTTGCGGAGCACTTCTACCATTTTGTCGATGTCGTCGACGGTGACCTTCGCTATCAGTTTCTCAACTTCGATTTCAGAAAAGTCGGCCGGAACAATGTCAGGATATACCTCAAAAATCGCCGTGAATTCAAGATTCTCACCCGACTGGTTGCTGATCTCCTCGATTGTGGGCACGCCGGCCGGTTTGAGATTTTCCTGATCTACAGCTTCCAGAAAACTGGATTGCATGAGCTCTCCGGAAACTTCCTGGTGTATGCCCGGGCCGAATCTTCGCTTGATCTCTCTCATCGGCACCTTACCAGGTCGAAATCCCTTCATTTTCACGGTGGAGGCAGCTTTTTTCATGCGCTCAGTCACCTCTTCATCGACTTTCTCGGAAGGGACTACGATTTTCATGCGACGTTCAAGGGTCGTCGTCTCCTCAACGGTTACCTGCATTGGTTTTCCTCATTCATTGATGCCGGCAGCCACCACGATAATGCCAGCAGCCACCACGTTGATGCCAGCAGCCACCACGTTGATGCCAGCAGCCACCACGTTGATGCCAGCAGCCACCACGTTGATGCCAGCAGCCACCACGTTGATGCCAGCAGCCACCACGATCAGTTTCGTCGTGCCAGCTGATATTAAGCGTAAATTCTG
>Ga0187833_10002798_pt1 | contig 18329 bp, 18 predicted proteins | sample ETNtaG_37_FD_167968 | JGI IMG/M metagenome (GOLD analysis project Ga0187833, IMG submission 167968) | Marine microbial and viral communities from oxygen minimum zone, Eastern Pacific Ocean - ETNP2014_SV_400_PacBio MetaG (Illumina Assembly) | ecosystem: Environmental > Aquatic > Marine > Hypoxic...
AATTCCTGTACAGGATTCTTTCGATCTGTTATTATATAGGAATGTCAGGGAGTCTAGTTGGTCGGACAGTTCCCTTTTAAGGAAGGTGTCATTGGTTCGAATCCAATACGGCTCACCAAATTAACTATTTTTTACTATAGGTGGATAGTTGATGATTATTTCTGGTATCCAATTTCGTAAAGATTCAATCCTGCTTGTAGTTGACGGGTGAGTGCTCATCCATTCTGGAATTTCATGACCTTTTTTTACTTTTTTCATTCTTTCCCAAATTTTTACTGATTCTCTAATATCATATCCTGCGAGAGATGAAAAAATTAAACCTAAATAATCAGCTTCCGTTTCCTGTTTTCTGCCAAAAGGATTATCTATACCAAACGTTCTTAGCATACCCGCAACATTAATTCCAGTAGCTCTTGAGGTTTGTGAAATTTTACCTCCAGACAAGATGTCAGCCGCAGTTGTCCCAACATTTAAAAGTAAACTTCTGCTGGCTCTTTCTATTGAATGTTTTGCCACAGCATGTGCAATTTCATGACCCATAACGGCTGCCAAGCCATGTTTATTTTCCGTAACTTTAAGTATGCCTGTATATACAGCGATCTTACCACCTGGTAAACACCAAGCATTTTTAATTTTATCATTATCAATTAATATATATTCCCACCGAAAATTAAAAGTTGGATCTTTTTCATTTATTTTATCAAAATATGCACTTACCGATTCTTCGATTCTATTTCCAATTTCCTTGATTTCAGATAGTGTTTTTTTATCATCACTTATTTTTATATCTTTGGATTTTTTCACTCTTTCATACATTTGGTAGGCTTGGTTATTAATGTAACTTTCGGGTAATATTTTTAATTGTTTCCTTTCAGTAATAGGAACGCTCGTACAAGAAGGTATTATTAATCCGCAAGTACAACAGCCAATAAATCCAAGAAAATCTCGTCTATTTATGTTATTGTGACTCATCAGAATAAGACTACTATAAAATTATGAATTTAAATAATAAACTTTAATATTTTCAACGTTTATCATATTAATCAGTATTGCATAACCTAGATTATCTTAATTAATGAAAAAATCGCCTAACAAAGTAAGTATTTTAGTAAAGTTTAGAAATTATTTTATCACTGGAGCAGTTGTTCTAATTCCAATAGGAATAACAGCCTACCTTACATTATTTATTATAAAAATTTCATCAAAAATATTACCAAAAGAATTGAATCCAAATAATTATTTGCCTTATGATATTCCTGGAGTTGAGATAATTATTTCAATTTTATTGATTACATTTATTGGATGGTTGTCTCTGTCTTTTATTGGAAAAAGATTATTAAAAATTTTGGAAGATACTTTAAAAAAAATTCCGATTTTGAGAACAATTTATTCAGCAATTACACAAATGACTGAAACTTTTACCAAAAGCAAAGGTAAGAAAAAAAATGTCGTTTTGGTAGAGTACCCTCGTAAGGGCTCTTGGGCTGTAGGCTTTGCAACCAAAAAGAACTCCGGCGAAATAACTACCAAAGCAAAAAAAAAATTAATAAATGTTTTCATACCCACCACGCCTAATCCCACGAGTGGTTTTTTGCTTATGTTTCCTCAAGATGAAGTGATCTATCTTGATATGTCTTTTGAAGAAGCTTCAAGATTTATTGTTTCCGCAGGCACATCAAACCCAAACTAATTTTTTTGAAAATTTAATTGGTTGATTATATCGGCGTTATCAAACAATTTAAGCAGAAATTCATACTTTTTAAAATTATCTTCGTTACTTTCTATATTCTTAATATTTTTTTCTGCAATTTTGAAAAGGTTCTCATGGTGAATAGGATCTGCTAATTTGAAATTTTTAATACCACTTTGCTGATATCCCGAAATATCACCAAAGCCTCTAAGCTTCATATCTTCTTCAGCTATATAAAAACCGTCATCAGATGATTTTAATATTCTTATTCTTTTTTTTGCATTTTCACTTAAATTTTTTTTATAAAGCAACAAACAAGTACCCTGAACATTTCCTCTTCCAATTCTACCTCTTAATTGATGAAGTTGAGACAAGCCAAACTTGTTAGAATTTTCAATAACAATTACATTAGCGTTGGGAAAATCGATGCCGACCTCTATAATAGTTGTTGAGACCAATATATTTATTTTTTTATTTAAAAACTTTTCCAAAATATCATTTTTTTCATCTCTTTTTAAACTTCCGTGGATTAATCCAACAATATTTGTGAATTTTTTTGATAAAAATTCATATTTTTTTTTTGCAGCTGAATAGTCTAATTTTTTTGATTCTTCTATTAAAGGGCAAACCCAATAAATTTGATTTCCTTTTTGAATTTGGTTTTTAATAAAAAATAGTATTTCATTAATTTTTTCCTCTGGCTTACTTAAAGTAATAATCTTTTTTCTATTAATTGGTTTTTCTTTAATCCTTGATACATCCATGTCGCCATACACAGCCATTACCAATGTGCGAGGTATGGGAGTGGCGGACATTAATAATAAATCACAATTTTTACCACCTTTATTCGAAAGTTCTATTCTCTGTTTAACTCCAAATTTGTGTTGTTCATCTATAATAATCAATCCCAGATTATTAAAAATTATATCTTTTTGAAACAATGCATGAGTACCGATTAAAAAATTAATGTTTCCATTTGTTAAACTTTCCTGAATAATTTTCCTCTCTTTAGTATTGGTTTTCCCCGTTAAACAATTAATATTTATATCTGTTGATTTAAATACTTTTTTTGCTAATTCATAATGTTGTTTAACTAGAATTTCCGTGGGAGCCATCATAGATACTTGAAAATTAGATTTGATCACATTGGCAGCCACAATAAGAGAGACAATTGTTTTTCCGCTTCCAACATCTCCTTGTAAAATTCGAAACATTTTATAGTCAGATTTTAAATCAATGTTGATTTCTTTAATAACTTTTTTCTGGTCATTTGTTAAAGAAAAACTAAAATTTTTTATTAGTTTGTCAGCTAATATGTTTTCAAATTGTTTATTTTTTTTTTTAATTTTTTTTATGCGTTTCCTTACTCGAGACAGAACTAGTAAATTAGATAAAATCTCATCATAGGCTAGTCTTTTATAATATTTTGAGTTAATATCATTTCCATATTTTCCATGTAAATAAGTTATAGATTTTGCCCAATTTGCATTTCCTATTCTCTCTAGTATTTTTTTATCGTGCCATTCATCCAAATTTGTGATTTTTTTTAGAACTTGTTCGATTAATTTTCTGTATATTTTTTCAGTTAACCCTTCTGATAAAGAGTATCTTGGAATTATTTTATTAATATAATTTTCTTTTTCGACTGGAAGCACATAAGCAGGATTAATAATTTGATATTTTTTTTTATAAAAATTGATTTTACCACTTATTATCACCATAGTATTTAAGGGAAGAATTTTCCTAATATATCCTTCTCTAGCATTAAAAAAAGCAATATCAATTCCCCCTTTCTCATCCTGACATATAACTTTGTAGGGAAGATTTCTTATTCGAGGAAAATTATACTTTATTACTTTAGCCCGAATAGTAGTAATTTTTCCAATTTCAAGATTATCCAAAGTTTGTATATTTGATCTGTCAGTATAACTATGTGGAAGATTCCACAACAAATCAGATATTTTTTCAATTTTTTTTTTCTTTAATAGTTTCTTTATTTTAACACCAACTCCTTTTAAGCAAGATATATTTTGGGTTAAGAAGTTTTGTATATTTGTCTGATTCATTAATCTATAATATACAGTAAATTTTATTGAATGATGATAAATAAAGAAATTTTAAAAAAACAGATTATTTATAGATCTTCACATAGAGGAACTAAAGAAATGGATATATTGCTTGAAAATTTTGTTAAAAAAAATATTGATAGATTTAATAACGATGATCTGCTGGATCTTGAAAAATTATTGTTTGTAGATGATGAAATTTTATATCGATGGTATTATGCCAAAAAAAGCAGCAAGATAATTCCAGATAATAAGGTTTCTAAATTGCTTAAAAATTTCAAATTATAGAGTGGATAAGTTAAATTAGCATATAAATTGGCGGAAAGGGTGGGATTCGAACCCACGAATGAGTTGCCCCATTGCTGGTTTTCAAGACCAGTGCTTTCAACCGCTCAGCCACCTTTCCGAAGTCTAGTTCTAGGGGACTTTAATATATTTTTATATTTATAAATACAACTTTTATCTATATTGGTTGATACATTTAATTTTATCAAAATTAAAGTTATAACTTAGATAAATACATATATGATAATTTCAAAGACACCATACAGAATATCATTTATGGGTGGAGGTTCGGATTACCCAGAATGGTATGTAAAAAATGGCGGTTTAACTCTATCAACCACTATTGATAAATATATTTATATTTCTTGTAGAAATCTGCCACCATTTTTTAAACATAAATATCGTATCGTGTGGTCTCAGCTAGAGCAGGTTAAAAAAATCGGCCACATAAAACACAATGTTGTTAGAGAAATGATAAAACATTTTAAAATTAAAAATGGTTTAGAAATTCATTATGATGGAGATTTGCCTGCAAGAAGTGGGATGGGATCCAGTTCTGTATTTGTGGTTGGATTGATGAATTTATTAAATAATTTCCAGGGAAAAATTGTCAGCAAAAAGACATTGGCTCAAAAAAGTATATATTTCGAACAAAAAATATTAAAAGAAGTTGTGGGATCCCAAGATCAAATAGCTGTCTGTTATGGCGGATTTAATAGGATTGTTTTTAACGCCGGTGGGAGTTTTGATGTTAATCCAATTATTATTAAAAAAAAAATTCTTGATAAATTTAATAAAAATCTATTACTGATTTACACCGGTATTTCTCGAACATCTCATACTATTGCCAAATCTTATTCAAAAAAATTAAGGGGATCTAAAAAAAACGATATCTTAGATATAATCAATTTAGCAATTGAAGGTGAGAAACTTTTGAAACAAGGAAATTTAAACGATTTTGCTAAACTATTACATGAATCTTGGTTGGTGAAAAAAAGTCTTAGCTCCTCTATTAGCAATCATTATATAGAAGATATTTATAATAATGCTATTAAAAAAGGTGCTCTGGGAGGCAAATTGCTTGGTGCTGGGGGAGGTGGTTTTTTATTACTTTATGTTCCTTATTTTAAACAAAAAAGTTTTATTAAATCGTTCAAAAAATTAATAACTATACCTTTTAAATTCTCATCAGAAGGAAGCAAAATTTTGTTTACAACTAAAAATAAAGAATAATTTATCTATTATCGATTATTATCCATATGAAATTTAATCATCCATTAATGTTCAATAATTTTACTAAAGCTGACATGGAAGCAGTAATAAAAATGCTTAAAATCAAAAATGAAATATTAACTCAATCTAAATACGTCAAGATGTTTGAAAAAAAATGGTCTAAATGGCTTGGAACAAGATATAGTGTATTTGTAAACTCAGGTTCTTCAGCGAATTTTTTGACAATGGCTGTTTTAAAAATTTTATATGGAAAAGGCGAAGTAATTTTACCTGCATTAACGTGGATTTCAGATATAAATTCAGTAATTCAAAATAATTTTAAACCTGTTTTTGTAGATATAAATCCTAGAAATTTATGTATGTCGACGGATGAAATAATTAGAAAAGTTAATAAAAACACTTTGGCTGTTTTTATAACACATGCACAAGGTTTTAATGGCTTGACAACAAAATTAATTTCTTTTCTGAAAAAAAGAAATATTATTCTAATAGAAGATGTTAGCGAATCTCATGGAGCAAGATTCAAAAATAAAAAACTAGGAACTTTTGGAAAAATTTCTAATTTCTCTTTTTACTACGCACATCATATGACGACTATCGAAGGCGGCATGATATGTACAAATGATAAGAATATTTATGAAATGCTAAAAATGTTGAGATCTCATGGAATGGTAAGAGAATCAAATAACACTTTATTTGAAAAAAAAATGATAAAAAAATATCCTTACCTTTCATCAAAATTTATCTTTCTGTACCCTGGTTATAATTTCAGAAATAATGAAATAGGTGCTGTTATTGGTTTGAGTCAACTCAGATCATTGGACAGAAATAATAATAAGAGAAAAGAAAATTTTAAACTTTTTATAAAGTTACTTAACAACACCAAATACAAAACTGATTTTAATCTTGAGGGTAGCTGCAATTATGCTTTTCCTGTTATTTTAAAAACAAAAAGTTTAAAAATTAGAAATTCTTTTGAAAAAAAACTCACGAAAAATAAAATTGAGTTTAGAAGAGGTAATGCTGGTGGAGGAAATCAATTGAGACAACCTTATCTAAAAGAAATTGCTAAAAAAATAAATTTGAAAACTTTTAGCGAGGTTGAACACGTTCATTTTTTTGGCTATTATATAGGAAATTATCCATCATTGACTAAAAATAAAATAAAAAAAATTTGTAATATTTTAAATCGAATATAGTTATGGAAAAAAAAGTTTTGGTTACTGGAGGAGCTGGATATATAGGATCTATGTTAGTTTCAAAATTAGTCCATCTTGGTTACAAAGTTACTGTAATAGATTTATTAAAATATTCAACAACATCTCTAAACCATCTTTGCTTTAATAAAAATTTCAAATTAATAGTTGATGACGTTAGAAATGAAAATTTAATTAAACAAGAAATAAAGAAAAACGAATTTATAATTCCGTTAGCAGCTTTGGTTGGCGCTCCATTATGTAAAAAAAATAAAAAGGAAGCTATTTCCGTAAATTTAGATTCGATAAAGTTTTTAATGAAGAATACAAAAAAAAAGAATAAAATAATTTTTTTAACTTCCAATTCAGGTTATGGTATTGGTAAAAAAAATAAATTTTGTGACGAAAGCTCACCTTTGAAACCTATATCTTTGTACGGAATTACAAAAGTTGAAGCTGAAAAAATGGTTATGCAATCTAAAAATGTTATATGTTTTAGATTAGCTACAGTTTTTGGAAATTCGTACAGAATGAGGACTGATCTTCTGGTCAATAATTTCGTTTATAATTCAATCAATAAAAAAGAACTAAAACTTTACGAGCCTCATTTTAGAAGGAATTTTATACACGTCAAAGATGTTGTGGATGCCATCGTTTATTCAGTAAAAAACTTTAATCAACTCAAATCGAACATATATAATTTGGGATTATCATCAGCAAATCTAAGCAAGTTAATGCTGGCAAAAAAAATTAAGAATAGATTAAAATATTTAAAAATTAAAATAATAAAAAATAAGAAAGACCCCGACCAAAGAGATTATTTTGTAAGTAATAAAAAAATAGAAAAAAAAGGTTTCAGAGCAAAAATTAGAATTGAAAGTGGTATTAACGAATTAATAAAAGTATTCACACATACCAAAGAAAATATTATTAATAATTATTAATTTTTTTTATCGAATTATTGACTATGCCTTTAAAAATAAAAGAAATTTCAATCAAAGGTTATGAAAGAGTTATTCACGCAACTAACGAAACTTCCAAGTTAGATTGTATTATCTCAATACATAATACTAAACTTGGACCAGCTTTGGGGGGCGTTCGATCGTGGTCTTACAATAGTTTTGATGAACAAAAAACTGATGCTTTAAATCTTTCTGAGGCGATGACTCTTAAAAATAGCATTTGCGGAATTAATTTTGGAGGCGGAAAAGCAACCCTTAATCTTAATGGCATAAAAAAAACCCCAGAACTTTATCGAAGTTATGCAGAAGCAGTTGAATATTTACAAGGTAAATATCTCACAGCAGGAGATGTTAATACATTTAAAGAAGATTTAATAGAATGTTCAAAAGAAACGAAGTATGTTTATGGAATAAACGTAGAGACTTCGACACCAACTGCAAGAGGCATATTTAACGCAATTCAATGCACGTGTAATTTTCTGTATAATAACGACAGAGTGCAAAATGCTCATTTAGCGATTAGTGGAATAGGAAAGGTTGGTAGTAAATTAGCCAAATTACTTGTTAAAGCTGGAGCTAAAGTGACAGCATCAAGCATTAATTCAGAGTTAATTAATGAATTAAAAAAAGAAATTAAATTTATAGAAACAAAACCTGAAGATTTATTCAAAACTGACTGCGATATAATTTCACCTTGCGCCTTGGGTAGAGCAATAAATTCATCAAATAAGAAATATCTCAAATGTAAAGCAATAGTTGGTGCAGCAAATAATCAACTTGATAGTTTAGCAACCGGAGAATGGTTAATGAAGAATAATATAATATATTCACCTGATTTTCTAGTGAATTCAGGTGGTGTAATTGCAATAGCATGTGAAATTAATGGGACTGAAAATTTCTTGGAAACTTATCTTGCAAAAATTAGCGATCGTCTAAAAGTTGTACTTGAGGAAAGTCGAAAAAATAACCAAACAACGGATTTTATCGCTAAACTTAACGCATGGACTCGTATAAAAAATGCATGAACTACATAAATTTAAAAAAAATAGTTAAATTTTATTTCATGTGATAATTAAACTTATGACTGCTTTCTTTAAAACTATTATCTTTTCGTTCTTGTTTATAATTTCTATTTTTGCTTCTACTTTTGCTGCTAATTCGGATAAAAGTTTCGAAGAATGGCTTTTATCATATAAAAATACAGCATTAAAAAAAGGTATTTCACAAGAAACTATTGATATTACATTTAAAAATGTAAAATTTTTAGAACAAGTTATTATTTATGATCGTAAACAACCTGAATTTTTTGAAGATACATACACATATGTTAAAAAGAGAGCAACTTCCAAAAAAGCAAAACAAGCTCGAAAGTTATTAAATAAAAATAACCAGTTATTTAACGAAATTGAAAACAAATTTAATGTTGATAAAGAAATTTTATTATCCTTGTGGGGCATAGAAACAATTTATGGAAAGTACGTTGGAAAGATGGATATCATTTCGTCTTTAGCAACATTAAGCTATGACAAGAGAAGAAGTGATTTCTTTTCATCACAATTGTTTGTTCTATTACAATTGATAGATAAAAAATTAATTGATCCGAGTAAGTATTATGGATCTTGGGCAGGAGCTTATGGCAATTTTCAATTTATGCCATCAACTATCAAAAAATATGCGATTGATTACGATAATAACGATAAGATTGAACTAATAAATTCGTTAGAGGATTCATTAGCTTCTGCTGCAAATTATATTAATAAAATTGGTTGGAAAAGACAAGACCCATGTCTTTTTCAAGTAAAAATAACTAAAGAAATTAAGAAAAAATATTTTAATTTCTCAGCACGAACAATTCATCACAGATTAAAAGTTTCTAAATGGAAAAAAATGGGAGTTGTTAATATAGATGGTTCAGATTTGCAAACTAATTATAAGGCAGCTTTAATATTGCCAGATGGCGAACTCAATACACCTACTTATCTTGTATTTAGCAATTACGAAAAAATTTTGAAATGGAACAAATCTCTGAGATTTGGAATTAGCGTATGCACATTAGCTAAAATGATTAAGATATGGGATTAATTAAAATTAGCGTATTTTTATTATTACTTTTAGCACTAAGCTCATGTGCTAATGATAAAAAAGTTATTTACGATAAAAATTCTGGCAAATTTATTTTAATAGAAAAGAAACAAAAAGAAGAAAAAAAATTTTTCCACTATTCGCATGGATTTGCACTAATTTATGATCGAAGCCTTTATAAAGATGGAATTATTAATAAAAGATTGGATATTAGAAAAGATAATGATAAACGAATTAATGATACAGAAGTTATAGTCATGCATTCCTTTTTAAAAAAAAATACTCCTGTGAAAATTATTAACCCCGAGAATTCAAAAGTTGTAGAAACTAAAATTAATAAGTTAGCCAATTATCCTAAAATATTTAATGTTGTGATAAGCAAAAAAACTGCAAAAAATTTAGGACTTGATTTTAATAATCCGTATGTAGAATTTTTTGAGGTAAAAAAAAATAAAACTTTTATTGCAAAAGAGGGCGTGACATTCGATGAAGAAAAAAATGTGGCTGAAAAAATCCCTGTTGATGAAATCAAAATGGACGATTTATCAATGAAAAAAACAGTTGTAAAAACAAACGTACCACTAAAGAATAAATTTGTTTTAGTTGTGGCTGATTTTTACTATTATGAGTCAGCCAATAAATTAAAAAATGATTTAATCAAACAAACCAAAATAAGGAATTTTTTAATCAAAAAAATTAATGATAAGAAATACAGGCTCTCGGTTGGACCATTTAAAAATTTTAATACTTTAAAATTTGTCTATATTAGTTTAAATAATTTAGGTTTTGAGGATTTAAACATTTATAAAGAATAAAGATGAGATATTTAAGATTTTTTTTATTTTTCTTAATTTTTACATTAACTTGTCAAAAAACATTTTCTAAAATTGAAATTGAAGCACCTTATGTAATTTTACAAGACCACCTCTCTGGTAAAATTCTTTACGAAAAAGACTCTAAGTCACGAATTTATCCAGCATCAATGACAAAAATAATGACTACAATTATTGTGTTCGATTTACTCAAAAAGGAAGAAACTTCTTTGGACGAAATGATTACAATCTCTGAAAAAGCTTGGAGAATGTCGCAAAGTGGTTATTCATCAATGTTTATAATGCTAGATGATAAGGTTTCCGTCGAAGATTTACTTAAAGGAATAATTATAGTTTCTGGTAATGATGCTTGTATTGCTTTAGCTGAAGGATTATCAGGCACTGAAGAAGATTTTGTAATTTTAATGAATGAGAAAGCTAGAGATATTGGTTTAGAAAACACAAATTTTGCTAACTCATCAGGTATAAATAATCCAAATAATTATTCCACGGTTGAAGATATTTTAAAATTATCTAGATACATGATTCAAAATTATCCTGAATACTATCCTTACTATAAAGACACTGAATTTACTTGGGATCGCACAGGCGGAGATCCCATTACTCAAAAAAATAGAAACACATTGTTATTTAGAGATATAGGGGTAGATGGAATAAAAACTGGTTTTTTGACTGTGGAAAAATATTCATTGGCAGCCTCAATAAAATATGGCGAACGAAGGGTCACTTCCGTCGTTAGTGGATTTAAGACCAAAAGTGATAGAACTCGTGAATCTAGCAGACTACTTACATGGGGCCTGAGAAGATTTGATACAATTAAAGTAGCAGAAAAAAATGAAATTATTGCAAAATTAAATGTGTGGCATGGAACAAAGAACAAAATTGAAACTCATGTCAATGAAGATGTATATCTAACAGTACCAAAAAGAAAAAAAAAAACAATCAAAGCAGTTATCGAGTATAATAGTCCAGTACGAGCTCCTATTAAAAAAGGTGAAAAACTAGCTGTTTTAAAAATTTATGTATCAGATCAATTAACAAAAAAGATTGATATTTTTTCTTCTGAAGAAATAAAAAGAACTAATATTTTTTCAAGATTATTCAAATCACTTAATTTCCTGGTTTGGGGAGATGTATAAAAAAAAATCGTTTTTTATAACATTCGAGGGAATCGAAGGTTCTGGCAAGTCGTATCAAAGTAAAAAATTGTTCAAAAAAGTTAAAAGTATGAAACTTCCAGCAATTTATACAAGAGAACCCGGTGGCACAGTTGCTGCAGAAAAAATAAGACAACTAATTCTTGACGATTATTATTACCCAGGATCTAAAGAAAAATTCGACAAATATACTGATACGTTGTTATACATGGCGGCAAGAAATGAACATATAAAAAAAAAAATTTATCCATCAATACTTAAAAAAAAAATTATTATATGTGATCGTTTTACTGATTCTACCTTGGCCTATCAAGTTTATGGCAAGGGTATAAGTAGAAATTTAGTAAGCAATATACACAGATATATTTTGGGTCGGATAAAACCTGATCTGACATTTGTGCTAAAATCTAAATTATCAAAAGCTATGCAAAGATTAAAGAAAAGAAAAAAGAAAAATAGATATGATAGATTTACAAAAAACTTTTATTATAAGGTTCAAAAAGCCTTTTTAAAAATTGCACAAACCAACAAAAGAAAATATATGGTTGTTGATAATTCATTTGATACACCCAAGACTGAAGAAATAATATATAAAAAATTTATCAAAACTTACAGCAAATGAAAATAAATTATAATGAAGATGCAGAAATTCAGTTACCAAGAAAACAGCTATATCTTTATGGTTATGAAAATTATTTTAATTCTTTCATTGAGCTTTATGAAAAAAATAAACTTCCTAATAGTATATTATTGAGCGGCCCCCAAGGACTAGGAAAAGCAACATTTGCTTATCATTTCGTCAACTATCTATTATCAAAAAATGAAGAAGGTGAATATTCAGTAAAAACTTTCTCCATTAATGAAAATAATATTAGTTATAATCTTTTAAATGCAAATACTCATCCAAATTTTTTTTTAATAGAAAGTAATTTTCAAGGAAGAGATATAAAAATTGAACAAATAAGAAATTTGATTAATTTTCTTAACAAGACTTCATATAAGAAAAATTTGAAAATCGTAATGATAGATAATGCCGAATATCTGAATCTAAATTCTTCAAATGCATTATTAAAATCTATTGAAGAACCACATGATAATACTTTTTTTTTTATTATTCATAATAGTGCTTCAAAAATTTTAGATACAATAAAATCCCGTTGTAGTGAATTTAAGTTTTTTTTTACTTTAATGCAGAAAAAAAATATCCTATCAAAAATTATTGATCAATATAGAAATGAATTTCAAGCAAATTCAATTATGGAAGATTTTTATTTTGAATCGCCTGGTAATTTGGTTAAGTATTCATTATCATTAGATAAAGCAAATATTAATATCAAAGAAAATTTACTTAATTGCATTATTCACTTCATTGACCAATATAAGACCAATAAAAGTTTAGAAACTCTTACTTTTATTTCGCTTTTTATTCAAAAGTTTTATAATGAACTATGTTTAAACAATAAAGAAAATTTAAATAATTGCATTATAAATCAATCACAAATATTACGACAAATTAATAATATAAAAATATTTAATTTAGATGAGAAGAATGTTTTTATCTGGGTTAAAAATATTTTACAAAATGAAAAAAAATAATTTTTACATAACAACACCTGTTTATTATCCATCTGGCCAACCACATATGGGTCACGCTTATTCCAGTATATTGGCTGATGTTTTTGCAAGATTTAATCGTAACGATAATAATAAAGTTTACTTTTTAACTGGAACAGATGAGCATGGACTTAAAATTCAAAAAGCGGCCGAGAAAAACGGACTAGAACCATTAATTTATTGTGACAAGATGTCTCAAGATTTTAAGGATTTAGCTAAAAAATTAAATTTGTCTAATGATGATTTTATCAGGACTACAGAAAAAAGACATTATAAAGCTGTAAATGATTTATGGAATAAATTGCTTAAATCTGGAGATATATATTTGTCAAAATACAAAGGTTGGTATTCAATGTCCGATGAAGCTTATTATAATTCAGATGAGGTGATAGAAAAAAATGGAAAAAAATTCTCTACTTTTTCTGGTTCTTCAGTTGAATGGGTTGAGGAGGAATCTTTTTTTTTTAAATTGTCACGGTGGCAAAATAAGTTATTAGAATTTTACGACAAGAATGAAAATTTTATTCTTCCTATTTCTAGGAGAAATGAAGTCATTAATTTTGTAAGAGGAGGCCTTAAAGATTTATCTGTTAGCAGAACATCTTTCACCTGGGGTATTAAAGTACCGAATAATGACAAACATGTTATTTATGTCTGGTTAGATGCTTTAACTAATTACATAAGCGCCCTGAACTTTCCCAATATTGAAGATGAACTTTATAAAAATTTTTGGCCAGCTTCATTGCACGTTATTGGCAAAGATATATTAAGATTTCATGCAATTTATTGGCCAGCCTTTTTACTTGCAGCAGGTTTGAAACCTCCAAATAGAGTTTTTGGTCATGGATGGATTCTTTCGGGTGATGAAAAAATGTCTAAATCAAAAGGCAATATATTAAATCCATTAGAAATAATTGATACATATGGTATTGACGAACTTAGATATTATTTAATGAAGGAAGTTTCGCATGGTAGCGATGGAAACATTTCCTCAGATAGCCTTAAAAGATGTATTAATAGTGACCTTGCAAATAATTATGGGAATTTATGTCAGAGAGTTTTCTCTTTTGTAAAAAATAATTGCAATAGTAAAGTTTTTAAGACAAAAAATATATCTGAATCTGATAAAAAATTAATAGATCAAACAAATATTTTAACTAAAAATTTAAGAAGAGATATGTACAATCAGAATCTTAATAATTACATAAAATCGGTCATAGATATAAGTTTTTTGACAAACAAATATATTAATGATGAAGAACCTTGGAAGTTAAAAAATAACAATGTTGAAAAGATGAACAATATTTTGCATATTTTATTAGAACAAATTGCAAAAATTTCTATTTTATTAAATCCAATTATACCTAATGCATCAACAAAAGTTCTGGACGCTTTAAATATAATTAATAAGATCAGGAATCATGATTTTTTAGATGGAAATAATTTGATTCCGAACGAAATTCAAATTAATGAATTAAATATATTATTTAAGAAAATTACTTAATGATTGTAGATTCTCACTGTCATTTGGATTATGCCGAACTTTACGATCAATTAAACGAAGTTGTTAGACGAGCAGAACTAAATCATGTTACGCATTTACTCACAATTTGCACAACTCCTGAAAGCTTTAAAAGAATTTTATTAATACTAAAAAAGTACGAGAATATATATGGTACTTACGGTATTCATCCTCACGAAACTCAAAAATATAAAAATATAGATTCAAGCATCATCTTTAGTGCAAAAAAAAAATATAAAAAAATCATTGGTGTTGGTGAAACAGGCCTTGATTTTTTTTACAATCATAGTGATAAAGAAGTCCAAAAAAAAAGTTTTATTGAACACATTAAAGCTGCTTCGGAATTAAACGTACCTATAATTGTTCATTCTCGCAATGCTGAGTCTGAGACTTATGAAATATTAAAAAGTGAAAAAAAGAATTCTAATTTGAAAATTTTGATGCATTGTTTTACAGGATCCAAAGATTTTGCCAAAAAACTATTAGATATAAATTGTTATATTTCAGTGAGTGGAATTATTACTTTTAAAAACTCGACAGAATTATCTGAAATAATTTCTTGTATTCCAATTGAAAATTTATTAGTAGAGACCGATTCACCTTATTTAGCTCCAGATCCTTGCAGAGGTAAGACTAACGAGCCTTCATTCATATTGCATATTATTAAAAAGTTGTCTCAGATTAAAAAAGTTACAAAACAAAACATTATATTTAATACTACTACAAATTTTAAAAAACTTTTTAATTTTATATGAAAACTAAGTTAATCATTCTGGGATGTGGCAATTCTGTTGGTCTACCGAGAATTGATGGAAACTGGGGAAAGTGCAAAAAGAACAACAAAAAAAACATAAGGACTAGATGTTCCGCTCTAATTTCAAAAGGATCAAATTATGTTTTAATAGACACATCTCCCGATATAAGAAATCAATTTAATAATAATAATATTAAAAAATTATCATCAGTAATTTTTACTCACGAACACGCTGATCAAACCAACGGTTTATTCGAACTAAGACCTTTTTTTTGGAAAAATAAAAAAAAAATAAATATTTACGGAAATCTGAAAACAATTAACCACTTAAAAAAAAGATTTAATTATTGCTTTAAATCAGTCCCTGGTTACACAGCCATTGTCCAGCCCAATATAATTAAAAAAAAATTCTCATTAGGTAAAAATGCTGAAAAAATCTCTTTTAGGACTTTTCAAGCAAAACATGGTTATACAAAAACAACTATATATATTTTTGAAAAGTTGGCCTACATAAGCGATTGTAACGATTTATCAGTTGTCAATATAAAACTATTGAAAAATCTTAAATATTTAGTTTTAGACTGTTTACAAATACCAAAAAGTCCTGTTCATTTTAATTTAGATGATGCCCTTTATGTTAATGGACGTCTAAAACCAAAAAAAACTATACTTACCAATCTTCATCCAACATTAGATTACAATTTATTGTTAAAGAAACTTCCAAAAAATATGATACCGGCCTATGATGGATTAAAAATAAATTTATGAAAAAAATTTTAGTTACAGGAGCTGCTGGGTTTTTAGGATCACATCTATGTGAAAAGTTACAAAATTTACAATATAAAGTTATCGGAATCGATAATTTGATAGGTGGAAGTCTTGACAATCTTCCTAAAAAAATTGAATTTTATAAATTAGACTGTTGCAATTTCCAAAAGTTGAACAAAATTATGAAAAATATCGATGTAGTTTATCACTGTGCTGCTACTGCACATGAAGGTTTGTCAGTTTTTTCACCTGTTGAAAATACCAAAAATAACTATTTAGCAACCGTCTCTGTTCTTACAGCTGCTATTAATAACAAAGTTAAACGAATAATTTATTGCTCTTCCATGGCGAGATACGGTAACCAAACAACACCTTTTACTGAAGAAATGTATCCAAAACCTGTTGATCCTTATGGAATTTCAAAAGTTGCAGGAGAGGAAGTATTAAAAAATTTGTGTAATTTAAATAATATTGAATGGGTAATTGCTGTGCCACATAATATTATTGGACCCAAACAAAAGTACGATGACCCTTATAGAAATGTTGTTTCAATAATGATCAATAGATTGTTACAAAATAAAAGACCTATAATATACGGAGATGGTAACCAAAAAAGATGCTTTTCTTATATAGATGACTGTATTTATTGTTTACTGGCCTTGATTGATAGCAAAAAAGTTGTTGGAGAAGTTATTAATATAGGTCCAGATGAAGAATTCGTTACCATAAATAAAATAGCTGAAATTTGCTCAAATATAACAGGTTCAAATTTAAAACCAGAATATTACCCAGACAGACCTAAAGAAGTCAAACACGCAACATGTTCGTCAAATAAAGCAAGAAAATTATTGAATTATAAAACTACAACTGATCTTTATGAAGGAATTAAAAAAACCTTCGAATATATCAAAGAAAAGGGTCCTAAAAAATTTAACTATCACGTGGATTTAGAAATCGTAAATGATTTGACACCCAAGGTTTGGTTAGAAAAAAAATTATAAATCGTTAAAAGTATTTATTTATTAATAATAAGTTTTTCAATAACTTTTCTGAACTTTTTAGAAGATGGATTCGTTATGGATGAGAATGTATCGGCAACTTCGCCGGACTTATCAATAATAATTTTATGAAAATTCCATTTAGGAATAGCTGATGAGCCGTGGTTATTCTTTGCCCAAATATAAAACGGATGAGCCTGATTGCCCTTTACCGAAACTTTCTCTGTCATTGGAAAAGTGATGCCAAATTTAGCCTCACAGAAATTTTTGATTTCTTCATTGCTTCCAGGCTCTTGTTGTCCAAAATCATTGGATGGGATTCCTAGCATTATAATTCCCTTGGATTGATATTTTTCATATATCATTTGCATGTCCTCGTATTGGCTTGTGAATCCGCATTGACTAGCAACATTCACAACCACGATAACCTTATCTTTAAATTCTGCTAAACTTAATGGACTTCCATCAAGATCTTTAAAAGTGAAATCATATGCTAATTTTTCATATTTAGCATTTGCATTATTTAAAAAACTCATCATGATAATTATTGAAAATATTTTAATTTTTTTTAGCATTAAACAGCTACTTTTTTTTAGTAACAATCAATAACATAAAATAACCCACAAAAGCGGACAGAAATGATCCCGCTAAAACTCCAATTTTCACACCATCTAAATCACCAGAAATATTTGCAAAAGCTAAATTTCCCACAAATAAACTCATAGTAAATCCTATGCCTGTTAAAATACCAACTCCATAAAATTTTATCCAATTAGAATTCGATGGCATTTCAGCTAATTTTAATTTTACTGATAAAAATGAGAATAAAAATACTCCTATTTGTTTACCAAAAAACAGACCGCATAATATTCCAAATGGGACAGGGGACAACAAAGAATTAAAGGAAATATTATTTAAAACAACCCCAGCATTTGCAAAAGCAAACAATGGCATTATTCCGTAAGCCACATAGGGAGATAAGATATGTTCTAATTTTAACAATAATGAATAATCTTTCTCATGTTTTCTATGTGGGATTACTGTAGCTAATAAAACTCCTGAAATAGTTGAATGAATGCCAGATCCATGTGTGAAGTGCCATAAAAAAAGTCCGACTAACAAATATGGTGCAAATTTTTTAATACCAAGTTTGTTAAAAATAAGTAAAG
>Ga0187833_10002800_pt1 | contig 18327 bp, 16 predicted proteins | sample ETNtaG_37_FD_167968 | JGI IMG/M metagenome (GOLD analysis project Ga0187833, IMG submission 167968) | Marine microbial and viral communities from oxygen minimum zone, Eastern Pacific Ocean - ETNP2014_SV_400_PacBio MetaG (Illumina Assembly) | ecosystem: Environmental > Aquatic > Marine > Hypoxic...
ATCGCTAGGAAGAATCAGCCAGGTGGCTTCGGGCAGCAGCGTGGCCAGCACCGAATGGATTCCGCCGGGCGCGCCGACCGTCACCAGCCCGGCACCCACCCGGTATGCACCCGCCGCCGCAAGATACGCCGCGCCGGCGTAATTGACCGAGCCGGCCACTACCAGCGCTGCGCCAAATGTGCCCTTGTGCGCGTCGCGCGGGCGTTCCGGCAGCATCACGCCGACCTGCGCAGCGGAGGCAAGCTCCAGATCCATGCCCGCCAGCGCGGGAAAATCGGGCGGCCAGCCAATGTCGGCAAGCACCAACTCACCGAGCGCATCCGCGCCGGGGAAAAGGAACTGCCCCACTTTGGCCGCGCCAAAGGTGACGCTGACATCGGCGGGGAGTAGGTTTTCATCCAGCGCGCCGCTGTCGCAATCGAACCCGGAGGGGCAATCGACGGCCACGCGCAGCACCCCTTCGCGCCCGCGCAGCGCCGCGCCGGCAGCCGCGAGCAGCTCGGCTGCGCGTCCCTTGATGGGCAGCCGAGCGCCGGTTCCAAAAAGCGCATCTACAAAAACTTCCGCCCCGCGCAACGTGCCCGCGAATTGCTTTCGGCTGGAATCGCTTTCGCAATCATCTACCTCGACGCCGGCCCGCAATGCTTTGCGCAGATTCTCGTCCCCGCTGTCGCGCGGGCTTAGCGTGAATAGATGCACAATCGCGCCGGCCTCAGCCAGCAAGCGCCCGGCAACCAGCCCGTCACCACCGTTGTTGCCCGGCCCGGCCAGTATGACCATGCGCGCCCCGGAGAGCTCCTCCACGCGGGCGCACACGGTCTCGAACACTGCCGCGCCGGCAAGCTCCATCATGCGCGCATAAGAGATGCCATGTGAATCGGCCTCGGCTTCAAGCGTGCGCATCTGCTCTACGGTGGCTATTTTGGGCACGAATATCACTCTCCGCGTGGCGAGAGGTTACTCTCAATACCCCCGAGAGGACTTGAACCTCTAACCTGCGGATTAGAAGTCCGCTGCTCTATCCGCTTGAGCTACGGGGGCGGGATTGTAACTGAGATTGTACCACTACTGTAGGGAGGGGAGGATTAGGTCGCGCCGCGCGCCGTCCAATCGTTCTGTGTGCTACACAGGGAGACCGCGGCCGGACGGCCCGGCTGCCCCTTGCGCAATTAGGGTTCGACGCTGCACGGATGCGCATCCGGTCACCAATTTGCGCGATTCCTCGATGCGGTTCTCTCCCGATTGAGTGTTATCGAATGTCAGGGCGCACGGCCAAGAACTGTTTCACCCCTTCGCGATCTTCCACCGCGGCATTCAAACGGCGGACACCATTCTCGAGCACATCCAGACCAGATGCCGTTGACAGCCGGATGTAATGTTTGCCCTCCGAACCGGCCAAAGGAACGCCGATCGAGCACGGCCACACGGTGATGGTAAAGTGCAAACATCTGAAACAGCCCTGCCGGCGACGTCTCTTCCCTGTCGGATGCGTTCATTCGCCGGTGATGATCAATGAGGCCCAGACTTTCACAGACCGCGCCAATGTTGGGGAAGAGGTAAAAAGCACCGCCAGGTTTCTGGCAGGTGATCCCCTCTACGCGATTCAATTTTTCCCAGATAACGTCTCTGCGTTTCTGAAAGGTTTCAACCATCTTGCTTACCACAGGTAAGGAAAGTGGGCTTTCCAGTGCCACCCTGGCTGCTTCCTGATTGTAGGGCGGGACGCAGGAAAAGTAGTTGATGTTCAGATTCTTGAAGACGTCCGCTTCTTCCTCGGTGGGAAAAACCGCGTACCCAATTCGACCACCGGTCCAGGCATAGGTTTTCGAGAATCCACCGGCAATGATTGTCCGGCTTTCCATGCCCGGAAGGGATGCAATGGAATGGTGGATATTGCCGTCAAAAATGATGTTCTCATAGATTTCATCGGAATACACCCTGACCTCCAGCGGGCAGCGACCCCGAATGACTGCGGCAATCGCCTCCAACTGTTCCGGAGATGCTACTCCACCTGTCGGGTTTGAGGGAAAATTGAGATAGATCAGCTTTGTCCGCGACGTGATCAGTTCCGAAAGCTGCTCGGGCGTGAAAGTGAAATTAGATGATTCGTCCAGGTGCAAGGGCACGGGCACCCCCTCGACATAGTGGATAAACGACTCGTAGATAGGGAATCCCGGGCTAGGATAGATCACTTCGTTTCCGGGACTGCAGTAAACCTGTTGGACGAGCCCGATAGAAGGTTTGCCGCCGGGAAATACGACAACCCTTTCCGCACTTACCTTCAAACCTCGTGTTTCACTGACTTGTTTCGCTATGGCCTGCCTCAGCGTGATCAGGCCCTTAGGATCACAGTAATGAGTGTTGTCTAGATCTAGCTGTCGTTTGATTTCGTCTTTTATGTGTCTCGGCACTGGAAAATCCGGTTCGCCAAGATTGAGCTTTACGACAGCACCGATTTCCTCTTCCACGCGGTCGATGTGCGGCTCGACTTTGAAGGCATTTTCCGTGTCAATGCGGAAAGTTCGTTCTGCGTAGAGTTTCATTAGAACACTTCAATTGGGTGGTCAAACATCCTGGCTTTTGTCGCCTGAGATCGGCCAGATTTTGCTGTGGTTGTGGCGAGCCAAGAGGCTGTGCGCGGGTCTGGCGCGCGGTTTGAAGCCCTGCTAGGGGTCTGACCTGCTGCGGCGATCCAAAAAGCCCCTCAACGAGAGCGGTCAGTCGTTGCGGCCGGCGAGTGGTTTCAGTTTCCAGCGGCCATAAGCGATGAAGGCGACAACCGCCGCGAGCAGCAGATTCAACACGATGCTCTGAAATTCCCCCCGTTGAGAGTGCCACCAGATTGCGCCAATCATGACCAGCCCAAGCCCGGCGCCGGCCTGCGGCGTAAGCCGCGTCTGGATTTTGGTTAAACCCGGCAGGATAAGCCCCAGGCCGCCAAGTATCTCGGCTGTCCCACTGACAAGGTGCAGCGCGGGCGACAGCTCGTACATCCAACTCATGGTAGCCGGCAATCCTTGTGGAACGACAAAATGCAGCACGCCCACGCCAGTGAAATAAACCCCAAACAACACTTGCAGAATCCACAGCAGCAAATTCATTATATCTTTTCTCCTTTTTAGGGCCAACACCAAGGTAGGGCGCAGAAAGCGGGTGCCATCGAGATTTCGGAATGTGAAAAGGTTTTGTGACGCCTCAGTCAGAGCTGGTCTGTCTCCACGTCCCACTTCTGGAGCAGCTCACCGGCGGGAACAGGCTGACCTCGTCGCCAGCATGCAGGCACGCATCCCACTCGCAAGCAGCATTGTTGATGAAGATTTTATGCACTTGCTCCGGCGGGAGTTGCAACGCGCCCACCAGATCGGCAGCCACCGCCCCGGCGGGCACAGTGACCGCTAGCGGCTCAGAAAGCTGCGGGTTGGTATTATGGTTCCGGAGTGTTGCGTACAGGCGCACTGTAACAGCAATATCTGGGAACATAGGATGGAGTCTAGCACAATAGAAGAAAAAGACGGGCTGCGCAAGCGGGAAACACCTACACGTCCGTGGCACAACCGCTGCGGATTAGACGTCCACTACTCACCCCGGCACGAGAGCGCCAGCTCGCGCAGCACGGCCAGCTGGCCGACGTGGTAGGAGTCATGCCAGCACAATAGGGCGAAGTTCTCCGCCACGGTCGCGCCGAAACTGAGCTCCAGTCCAGGCGGCGTTTCCTCCAACAGTCCTTCGGGGTTGTTCTGCAGCCAGACGCCGAGCGCCTCGAAGCCCTCCGCCACCGCCGCCAGCAGCCGCTCGAGGGGAACGGCCTCGCTCTCGGGTGTAATCGGCGGCGCACCCTGAATGTACAGCCCACGCTCGGCGGCGCTCAGGCGGGGCTGCTGGCGGGTACAACCCAGCAGCGCGTCGCGGTACACGGCCAGATGGCCGAGCACCCAGTTCATACAATTGCTCTCAAACGGCAGCTGCAGCACGCTCTCGGCATGGGTCAGGCCCTCGGTCTCCTTGACGATTAGGCCCTGATTGCGCTCGAAAATGACCTCGAAAATAGCGGCCTGATTCATGCTATTTCTCCTCAATGCCCGCGTCCGGCTGCAGCAGGCACAGCCCCTTGTACACCCGGCGTCCGGATAGCGCGCGCAAAATGATGTTCGCCTGTGTCTCGCGGCCGATGCGCGTGGACAGCTCGGTCACGGTGAGCGGCTGATTACCGTTAGCGATGAAGACGCGGAATACCGCATCCACCATCGAGGTGCGGGGCGTCAGATATTCCGTCTGGTAGGCGCAGTGGCTGCGAAGAGTGTAGTACAAAGGGTCGAGACGCGACACCTGCGCCGTGCACGGGTGCACCCAGTCCAGCACCCGGCCGTCGCTGTCTGCCTCCGCACCGAATTCGGCCTGGTGCTGTTCACACAGGTGACTGCGCAGATAGACGCGGTATTCGCGCCCGTGGCGTTTCCACCAGTCGAAATCAATGTGAAAGCGCGTGCGCAGCGTCGGGCGTAGTAGTGGCGGTAGGGCGAGAGTGGAAGCGGCGGGTGCAGTCATGGGGAGTGATGGTCAATCGGGGTAGCGCTCCTCTGTGTCCGGCTCATAGCTCCAGTAGGCGTCGCCAATGTGCTGATAACAAGGGCGCTGCAGCAATTCGGTGAAGATCGGCTCCGGCGGGGTGCGCCGGGCCACGTTGACGGCGCTGTAGAGCGTCTTGGCGTGCACCGTCCCCTGCGGGGTAAGTTTCACCAGTTCGCGAAAAACCGAGAGCACGATCATGTCCGGGGTGGCCGCGCTCTCTTCCAGCCGTCGCCAGACGGCCTCCACAGCCTCCACATCATCCACCGCGATCATCTGTTCCTCCGCGTAACGCACCCTAACTACGCGCTTACTCATGCCGAAGAGCAGTTCGGCCTCCGTGGCCGAGACCGTGCGCACCCAATCGCTGACCGCGTTACGCCGCTCTATGCGCACCAGCACCTCGCTCGTGTCAGCGCCCGGCAGCAGCGTGATACGCGCACCCGCCGGGGCAGAATATTTCTCGTAAAGCGGGGCCAGCCCCGAGACGAAACGTTGGCGTTGCACAACCCAGCCGGGCAGCTGCTCACCAGAGAGCACGTCGCGGAGCGTGATTTTGATATGCGGGGACTTCAGCGCAGCCGGGAATATGTGCGCCATGCGCGTGCTGAGCGGAAGAGTTCCGGCGCGCCGGTGCGGATAGGTGAGCACTAGCTCCACTGGACCCTCCGCGGCTTGAGCTTCAGGCTGCGGGCTGAATTCATCGTACAGGCGTCGCGCCAGTTGCTCCAGCTCGGGCGTGAGCACATACGCGTCCGCTTCCACCGGCCGGCAGCGCAACCGCCCCGGCAGGAAACCGATTTCAGGTGGCTCCATGCTGCGCAGAAACCAGAGCACGTTTCCGGCCGGGCCGACCTCGTCAAAGCGCTCGTCCTGCTGCAGCGCGAAATTTAGCGAAAAGAGCATCAGTTTTCGGTCACTCTCCGCGGCCATGCCCAGCTGTGGCAGAATCTCCTCAGTGGTGAGGGGGCCACCGCCGGCCACGTCCAGCGCGGCCTCAGCCAGATTCAAATAACCGCTGTTGATTTCGGGAAGTAAATCGCGCGGAAACCAGTGCCCGGCCAGTTGCACGATGTCACCGGCCGAATGTAAGTCAGCTTCGATTTGCGCCTGTAGCAGCGCGCCGTGTTCGCGCAGCAACAGCTGCGCAGCATCGTTTGCGGTTTCAGACTCGGCGCTGCCCACCCCCAACGGATCGGCGTTGAGCGCATGGGCCGAAAGCACACTGGCGAACTCCCGCGTGATATCGTCATCGCACACCACCTCAATCACGCGGAACTCGCCGTCTGCCGGGTTGAAGCCGTCCCGCGCCGAAAGCACCTTTCCCGGCATTCCGCCCAGCATCGGGAAGCAAAGCGCCTGCCCCACCTCGTATTCTTCGCCAGGACGGTAAACTTCCGCCGTGCCATTGCCGCAACTCGATTGCCTGCGCGGTGCTTTTTCCTGCTCTAGTCTGCGCTCGAGCAGCGCCAGAGCCACCTGCTCCGTGCTCCACGGGGTGGCCGCCTCCAGCAGCAGGGTGGCGAGGTGCTCGCAGTCCGCAGGCAGAAGTGAAAATGATTCCGCCCATTCTGCTGCGGGTTGTTGCTGCTTTTGGGTCACCGGGGATTCTGAGCGTAGCAAATCAGGGATTCCTGCTGACAGTATTATACGTTTATTCCTCAGGACTTGTCAAATTGCCACCCGCTCGGGGAAAAGGGAGAGAACGCCCTGCTCGGAGGCCGGGCAAATGCCGCGCTCGGTTATCAGCGCCGTCACCAGCCGCGCCGGGGTGACATCGAAGGCGAAGTTTGCCGCCGGGCTCTCTTGCGGGGTGAGCAGCACCGAGCGGATTTCGCCCTCACTCAATCCGCTGATGGTTTTCACCTCGGCCGCTTCGCGCTCTTCGATGGGAATCTGCGCAACGCCGTCGCTGTGCTCCCAGTCAAACGTGGATGATGGCAGCGCCACATAAAAGGGCACTTGATTATCGCGGGCGGCGAGCGCCTTAAGGTAGGTGCCGATTTTGTTGGCCACATCGCCGGTGTAAAGCGTGCGGTCGCTGCCCGTGATGACCATATCCACCAGCCCGTGCTGCATCAAGTGACCGCCCACATTGTCGGCCACCACCGTGTGCGCCACACCGTGCTGCCCAAGCTCCCACGCAGTCATGCGCGCGCCCTGATTGCGCGGGCGCGTCTCATCAACCCAGACGTGCACCGGCAGCCCGCGCTCATGCGCGCGGTAAATCGGCGCAGTGGCAGTGCCATAATCCACACACGCCAGCCAGCCAGCATTGCAATGCGTGAGAATGTTGACTGGTTCGCCGCCCTTTTTCCGACTCAGTTTCTCAATTAACTCAACGCCGTGCTCGCCAATGAGACGACAGTTTTCGACCTCACCATCGGCAATGGCCGCGGCGCCATCGAAGGTGGACTGGATACGCGCCTGTGCGTCCCCGCCGGCTGCCAGCAGCGCCTGCAACTGCCGCTCCACCGCCCAAGCGAGGTTGACCGCGGTGGGACGCGTGGAGCGCAGCAGCTGCCCAGCCTGCTGCAGCGCCTTCAGAAAGGCGGGCTCTGATTTCTCGCGCGCGGCCAGCGCCGCCAGATACATGCCATAAGCCGCGGTAACGCCTATCAGTGGAGCGCCGCGCACGTGCATCTCACTGATAGCGTGCGCCGCCTGCTTCACCGTCTGCAGATCTTCAATCACGAATCTATGCGGCAGCCAGCGTTGGTCGATGGCTTGAATCACACACTCGTCATCGGGTTTCACCCAGATGGTACGGTAATGCTCACCGTTAACTTTCATGTTTTCAACATTCCTCTCTCACGGTATTTCCACTTGCAGCCATTCCATCGGGTCCACCTGTATTGCATTAACCCATACTTCCCAGTGCAGATGCGTACCAGTTGAGAGACCGGAATCGCCAACGCGCCCGATTACCTCGCCTGCCTGCACGCGCTGCCCGAGTGTGACATCCAGCCCGAGCTGATGCCAGTAGCCAGTATACACCCCGTGGCCGTGGTCAATCAGGGTTGCGTTGCCGCGGATGCGCAGCTCTTCGGCCAGCGCCACCACCCCGGCGGCGGGCGCACGAATGGGCGTGCCTTCAAGCCCGCCAAAATCCACTCCGCCATGAAACGAGTGGAAGGCGCTGCCATTATAGCTGCGCCGCAGCCCGAAACGGGTGGTGACGTAATCTGTCGGCACCGGTGGCTGGAAGCGCCCTTCCCAGTGCTTCTCCACGCTGAAGCCGGCCACTGCCCGCTCGATGACAATCTCCTCCGCCGCGCGCGCTTCTTCATCCAAAAGCAACTGCGCTTTCTCTGACAGCAACACAATGCGCTGCAGCTGATAATCAGCATCCGCAACCGGAAGGCGCATCTCCAACACGACCGAATCTCCCCCCTCCGCGCTCGCCCGCAGAATGACAGAGTACACACCCGGCGCAGCCATCGCATTGACGCCGAACAGCCCGATGCGCTCATCCGCAACCTGCGCGAAATGCAAATCAGTCTCCGCAAAACGGCCGGACACTGCCGTGCCCGCGGCTGCCGCCACCGAGACCACAACCGGCTGCCCTTGTGCCGGATGCTGGGGCGAGACGTCGATGCGCTCAAATGGCGCGGGCAGCGCATCCAGCGGCTGCTCGCCGGGAAGATAGAGGAGTTCAGCGAGAATGAGCACGCGTGGACCAGGCCATCCGTTTAGCAGCGCAAGTTCGGCCGGGCTGCAACCGGCGCGCACCGCCAGCCCGAGCAACGTGTCCTGCGAGCCAGCAAGCACAAATTGGCCTGTGGGTGCAGCCTCCGCCTGCCCCGGCACCAGGTGAATGACCGGTTGCGCCAGATAAAGTGCTGCCGGATTCACTATCCGATTAAGCTGCAGCAGCACGTTGCGTTCGTTACCGAGCAAAAGAGGCAGCGTGCGCAGGTTCTCTCCCGGGTGAAGCGCGCGCGTGCGCAGCAGCCCGGTCATGCCCTCGTATCCGGGCAGCAGCAGCTGCTGCCCAATCGCCAGCAGCGAGGGGTCGGCTATTCCATTCGCATCCTGCAACGCTTGCACAGTCGACCCGAACTGCTCCGCGATGGAATACAGGCTGTCACCGGGTTGTACCTCGTAATAAGGGCCCTCGGGCTGCTGTGCACCGACCACCGCGCTGACCGCGACCAGCAAACACAAAGCCACCAGAAATCCGAGCAGTACACGCATGAGAGTTGCCGTCCGCACCTGCGGAAGTGGAAGTGGAAGTGTACTATACCTGCGTTCGGCAGGCGTGCGACGCGCGTGTAGTATAATACCTACGCTCAACGACGACGGTGAAAAACATGCACGCCGCGGCAGTCGGTGATCTAGTTCAACTGTTCAGCATGCGCGACCGGAAGTCGTTCCTGCTCCGCATTCAGCCTGACGAGCGCCTCGAAACCCACAATGGCGTCATTCAACACTCCGACCTTGTCGGGAAACCATTCGGCAGCACAGTGCACTCGCATCTGGGCACTGATTTCGTGATGCTCACTCCTTCAACAGCGGAAATCACGCGCACGCTGAAACGCCGGTCGCAGATAATCTTCCCCAAAGACCTCGGATTGATATTGCTCAAGCTTTCAATCGAGCCGGATCAAGAGGTGATTGAAGCGGGCACCGGCAGCGGGGCGCTGACGGTCGCGCTGGCTCGCGCGGTTGGCCCGGCTGGGAGGGTGCACTCTTATGATATGCGCGCAGACATGCAGCACACCGCCCACCGAAACCTGAAACTGGTAGGCCTCGCCGAGCGCGTCACGCTGAAGACGCGCGACATCGCCGACGGTTTCGATGAAACTGACGCCCCGGCACTCTTTCTCGATGTCCCCAATCCCTGGGATTACCTGGAGCAGGCGCACAGCGCGCTGCGCAGCGGGGGTTTTTTCGGAGCGCTGCTGCCCACCACCAATCAGGTGACCTTACTGCTCACCGGATTGCAGCGCGAATCATTTGGGTTGACCGAAGTTCTCGAGGTGCTGCTGCGCAACTACAAGACCGTAGCCGCGCGCTTCAGGCCGAGCGACCGCATGGTTGGGCACACTGGATACCTTGTGTTCGCCCGCGCACTGCAGCCCGCTAATACGTGATCTCGCACAACTTGCCCAAGATGCTGCGCGAGCGCCTGCATCTGCCCGACCATTGGTCGCTACCACCCACCGGAGAACGACCGGCGGCCGTGCTCATGGCCCTTTACCGGGCAAAAGGCAAATGGCAGCTGCTCCTGACCCGCCGCACAGAAACGGTGGCCGAACACAAAGGTCAGGTGGCGTTCCCCGGAGGAGCGGCCGACTCGGGCGACCGCACGCGCTCCCAGACTGCCCTGCGCGAGGCCGGCGAGGAAATTGGCCTGCAACCCGATGATGTCGCCTTGCTCGGATGCTTGCCGCCGTACAGCACCGTCACTGGCTGGCACGTCACGCCGGTGGTGGGAACAATTCCGCATCCATATTCGTTTCGCGTCAATCCGCACGAGATAGAGTCTATTTTCGCCGTGCCGCTCGCGTGGCTGGCTGATCCCAAGAACCATACCGAAAAGCTCTACTCAAACCCGCGCGACGGGAGCGAGCTGACGGTCTTCTTCTTTCGCCCTTGCGCCGGTCACGTCATCTGGGGCGCGAGCGCCCACATGACTCTGGCGCTTCTCGCCGCCGACCTGCGTTAGCCCCACCCTCACAAACGAAAACCGGCGGCGCAATGCCGACGGTCGTTGTTGCACATATTCGGTTGCACTGAGGGGGGCCGGGTTGCACACCTAAGTGCCCGGAGTTAGTCCGCCTCTTCCGGCTGCTCCGCTGCGCCCTCGGCGTCTTCGTCCTTCTCGGCGATCTTGCCCTTTTCAATCACTTCCACATCATCGGCGTCCAGTTCCAGCGCCTCTTCTTCCTCTTCCTCTTCAGTCTCCAGAATGCCGGCGTAAGCCACGCGGGCCACAGTGTTCTCCGCATCAGAGAGTATAGTGACGCCCGGAGGGGCGGTCAGATCGGCCACAGTCAGTGTGTCGCCGAGTTCGGACAATCCATCCACACTGACTTCCAGTACGTTGACCACATCCTTTGCAAGGCATTCAGCTTCCACTGCACTGATACCCGTCATGATCGCGAGCTCTCCGGTAGCAATCGCCGGGGCTTCGCCCACCAGCGTTATCGGCACCGTAATCGTCAGTGTCTGGTCCATCGCCACAGCCATAAAGTCCACATGCAGCGGGTCTCCGCGAAGCACATCGCGCTGCAACTCACGCACGATTGCTGTGTATTTTTCCCCATCCACCAGCAAATCAATCAGCACCGTGCCCTGCAAGCGCGTGAGTAATTGCCCGGCCTCGTGCGCCTGCAATTGCAGCGGCACCGCTTCCATCGATCCGCCGTACAACACGGCGGGCAACAATCCCTCCCGGCGGAGTTGGTTGAGTCCTTTGCGGACGGTCTCGCGCTTTTGCGCCTTCAATGATGCAGTATCCATCGATTACCACCTTGAATATAATGCTATCGTGACAGCTGCCACAGGCAAAGAAAAAGGGGCCTCCCGCCGCATGCGCCGGAATCGGCCCCACAGCCCATTGCGCCCGCACTCTACCCGGAACCGTGCCGATTGTAGCGTGGCAAACCGGTTTCGTCAAGAAAGATATGGTACGATTGCGCCCATGCGCCACGCGGGGATGCACCTGCTGGCGGCCCTCCTCTGGCTGGCAGCCTGCCAGCCGGTCAGTGCGCCCGGCCCAGCCCAGATATCGGTCAGAGTAATCCATGACGGCGAGAGCGGCACCGTGACCACTGCCGGTAGCGTGGTGCGCGACGTTCTCTCTGAACTAGAGATAAGCTTGGGCGCGCTCGACCGCGTTACTCCTAGTGAGTTCACGACGCTGACGAAGGGCATGAAAATCACCGTCACGCGCGTGCGAGAGAAAGTGGAAAGCGAGGAGGTGTTGGTGCCCTTTGAGAAACAGGTGGTGCGCAACGAGGGCCTGCCCGTGGGTGAAACGCGCCTGCTGCAGACTGGCAGCAGCGGCCTAGAAGAAATCACCTACCGATTGGTTATGGAGGATGGCGCGGAGGTCTCAAAAGCGGTGCTGCGGCGCACCATGTTGAGCGAGCCGGTAGCGGAAATAGTCATGGTCGGCGCGCATTCATCATTCACCGTCATTCCAATCGAGGGCACGCTGGCGTATCTTTCCGCCGGAAACGCATGGATGATGCGCAACTCCAGCGGTAGTCGGAAACCGCTCACTGTGAGCGGCGCGCTGGACGGGCGCGTATTCCAGCTTTCGGCCAGTGGCGACCATCTGCTCTATACGCGCACTCCCGCCGAAGATGAAAAGGGTGATACAGAATTGACCTTCAACGAACTCTGGGCAGTGGCCACCGAGTCCAATCAGCCGGATCCATTTTCCCTTCAGGCTGAAAACGTGCTCTGGGCAGCGTGGTCGCCGACCGAGGCGCGCACGCTGGCCTTCTCCACCGGCGAGCCGCGCAGCACCGCTCCCGGCTGGCAGGCTCACAATAACCTGCGCCTGATTGCCTTCGATGAAACGGATGAAATCGAGCAGAAGACCACCGTGCTGGAACCTTCCGCGGGCGGCAGCTTCGGGTGGTACGGCATGCGTTTCGCGTGGGCGCCAGACGGCCAACGACTCGCTTATGCTCAAGCCGATGCCATTGGCCTGATAGATATCAGCAATCCGGAACAGCCAACGCAGCCACCCCTGACAGCCTTCTCGCATTACCGAACGCACAGCGACTGGGTATGGATACCCGCAGTGACGTGGTCGCCTGACAGCCACTTCCTGTACACGGTCACGCACGCAGCGCCGGTTGGCCTCGAACTCGCAGAGGATAGCCCCATTTTCGACCTCGCCGCCTTTGCACAGGACGGCAGCTTTCACGCAACTCTGGCAGAGCGAAGCGGGATGTGGGCCACCCCGGTAGTCTCGCCACAGACCGAGAGCGGTTTCCGCGTCGCCTTTTTACAGGCGCTTAACCCGCTCCAGAGAGTCAGCCGCTACCGGCTTGCGCTTATGGATCAGGACGGCAGCAACGTGGCCGCCATTTTCCCCGCCCCGGGCGAGGCCGGCCTGAAGCCCCAGACTGTCGCTTGGTCTTCCGGAGGAAATCAGATTGCGCTTATCCAAAAAGGCGACCTGTGGATTGTGGAAGAGGATTCGGGCATTGCACAGCAGCTCACCAACGACGCGCAGACTAGCAGTCCGAGTTGGACGAAGTAACGCATGCGGCGCATCCTGACTATCCTGTGCGCGATCACCGCGCTGGCCACTCTACTAGGCACGGCCGCTTTGCTGGCACAACACCGCCAGCGCAGCCGTGGGCAGCCATCCGGGCTGCCGCCCGCCAGCCTGACCCCGCGGCCCGCCAACCTTTGCGGTGTGAACATCGCGCTGCTCTCGACAGCACCCTCTAGCCGGGATGCCGCCCTCGGGAATGCGGCGGCTGGCGGTTTCGGTTGGGTGCGCCAAACGTTCCCGTGGCGCGAGCATGATTTCGACTGGGAAGCCACTGATGCGCTCGTTAAAGCCGTTTCCGCCCAAGAGTTGAAGTTGATAGCGGTACTATCAGGCGAGCGCGCGCCGGAGCACCCGGTCGCCTTTGCGGCATTCGCCGCCCGCTTTGCCCGCCGTTACGCCGAGAACATCGACGTCTATCAAATCTGGGACGAACCCAACCTGAAAGACGGATGGGGGGGGCTGCCATCGGCGGCAGCCTATGGACGTTTGCTGGCTGCCAGCCACGCGGCCATTCACCAGGCGGATGCGCACGCCACAGTGCTGCTTGCCGGACTTGCGCCGACGATTGAAACAGGGCCCGAGAACATCAGCGACTTGCTTTTCTTGCGTCAATTATACGCCGCTGGCGCCGCGCCGTTCTTCGATGCGGCCGCCGGGAAACCGTACGGATTCAACGATGGGCCGCACGAACGTAACCCGCACCCGAAAACGCTGAACTTCTCGCGATTTATTCTGATGCGTGCGGAAATGGAACGCGCCGGCGACATGGACAAATTGCTTTGGGGAAGCCAGTTTGGCTGGTACAACACCGGGACAGCGGTGAGCGCAACGAGCATCTGGGGCGGGGTGAAGGCAAGTCGGCAGGCCGAATACACCGCCGCAGCCTTCGAGCGCGCCCGGAGCGAATGGCCTTGGGCAGGCGTGCTGGTGCTGGAAAACCTGCAACCCGGCGAAGATCCAAGCGACCCGCGCTGGGGTTTCTCCCTGCTCACGCCGGATGGACGCCCGCGCGCCATCTTGGAACACCTACGCCAGCGCCTCGCTGCTCCTGAGACTGCCATTGCTCCGCCCGGCGTACACTCCGCGGACGCGCCATTTGCACGATACGAAGGCGCTTGGCAGTTTTCCGAACTTGGAGCCGATATCCCCCAATCAGGCGTGGCCGAAATCAGTTTCGCCTTTGAGGGCACAGACCTTGGGCTGGTAGCCCGGCGCGGTAATTACCGCGCCACCCTTTTTGTGCAAGTCGACGGTGAATCGGCCAGTCAGCTGCCGCGCAGTGCGCAGGGAGAGGCGTATCAGATCATGACCTCACCGGATCTCTCGTCTCGCGTCGAATTGCTGCCGCTGGCGGCCGGCCTGCGCCCCGGTCGGCACACCACCACAATACGCGCCGAGCGCGGTTGGGGGCAGTGGGCAATTGTCGGCTTCTCAGTCGGCAACACCCCGCCACAGGAGAAGCTCGGGCGAAATTTGACGGCACTGATGGCTTTGGGGATGCTCGCTCTGGTCGGCCTCACGGTCAGCGCCCGTGAGATCAAAGCGCCGCTGCGCGCCTTCTTTCTTGCCCTTGGAGAGCGTACAAACGTGCTGCTAACTCTGGGACTGGCGGCGCTTCTCTGGTTCTCTGCCGGCATGGCCTGGGGACAGGCGCTCCCGTATCTCTTTCGCCGCCAGAGCGACGTGCTCCCGCTGGCACTGACCGCACTCTCAGCCGGATTGTTTTATTTTTCACCGTGGCTGGTGCTCACACTTGGAAGCCTTCTGGCGTTGCTCGTACTTTTCTACGCGCGCCCGGCCATCGCACTCGCGCTGATAGCGTTGGCAACGCCGTTCTATCTGCAGCCGCGCCCGATGTTCGAGCGCGTTTTCTCCGCCGTGGAGATGTTCACCCTGCTGGCCGCCGTCGCCGTTTCGCTGCGCTGGCTATCCTCGCGGCACACTCACAGTGCCCGAGCCGCTCCGCGGCTACCCACCCTCAATTTGCTCGACCTCGCCGTGCTGACATTCGCGTTGCTCGCCGCGCTCTCGCTTTTCAGCACGGAGTTGCGCGGGGTAGCGCTCAACGAGCTGCGCGTGATGGTGCTGGAGCCGGTGCTATATTACGCACTGTTGCGCAGCATCCCGTTACAGAAAAAGGAACTCTGGTGCGTCGTTGACTTTTTCATCCTCGGTGCTGCGCTGGTAGCGGCTATTGGTCTGATTCAGTATGCGCTTGGAGTCAACCTGATTGCCGCCGAGGGTGGCGTGCTGCGTCTGCGGAGCGTGTACGGTTCGCCCAACAACGTAGGCCTGTACCTCGGGCGCGCGCTGCCGGTGGCAGCGGCGGTGATGCTTCTTGGAGGTGCGCGCAACCGCCGCCTGAGCTATTTAGGGGCTGTCCTGCTGATGGCTGCCGCGCTGGCGCTCAGTTTCTCGCGCGGCGCGCTGTTGCTCGGCGTGCCGGCGGCGCTGGCAGTAATCATTCTCTTCCGAGGCGGCAAGCGCGCGGCCGGGACGCTGTTCGCATTGTTGGGCGCAGCAACCGCGGCGCTGCTTGTTTTCGGACGCCATCCGCGTATCGTCAACCTGCTCAGCCGCACGGCTGGACCGACGTTCTTCCGCCTCAACCTATGGCGCAGCGCTCTCAACATGATTAGCGACCACCCGCTCACCGGCGTCGGGCTGGACAATTTCCTGTATGCATATCGCGGGCGCTACATCGCACCGGCCGCATGGCAAGACCCTCATCTATCCCACGCTCATAATTGGCTGCTGGATTTCGCCACCCGTCTTGGTCTGCCCGGATTGGCGGTGATATTCTGGCTGTTGGTCACTTTCTTCCGCACGGCAGTGCGCGCTATGCGCACCACGACCGACCCCGGGTTGCGCGCACTCGCGATCGGTCTGATCGCTTCGATGGTAGATTTCCTTGCCCACGGCATGGTAGACGCATCCTACTGGTTCGTAGATTTGGCATTCGCGTTCATGCTCACAATCGCGCTCGCGCAGCGCCTGGCGAACCAGCCTGACCCGGCTCTAGCCTGACACTGGGTTGCACACCGGTCGCTATGGTAGAATCCCTGCGCGCCCGCCAGCGACGGCGCACATCACCCACAATGCGCATACTTCTAACCGGCGGCGCAGGTTTCATCGGCTCGCATCTCTGTGATCGCCTGCTCGCGGATGGACACAGCGTCATCGCCATGGACAACCTCATCACCGGCAGCAGCGAGAACATCGCCCACCTGACTGGCCAAGAGGGTTTCCGTTTCGTTTTCCACAATGTTGCCGATTACATAAACATGCCCGAACCGATGGATGCTGTCCTGCATTTCGCATCGCCCGCCAGCCCCTCCCAGACGGCGCCGACCGGCTACCTGCAACTCCCCATTCAAACACTTAAAGCGGGGGCTCTGGGCACACTTAACGCACTGGGCGTGGCCAAAAAACACACGGCAATCTTCATGCTCGCCTCCACCTCCGAAGTTTACGGCGATCCGCTCGAACATCCTCAGCGCGAAACATACTGGGGCAATGTGGATCCGGTAGGGCCGCGCTCGGTCTACGATGAAGCCAAGCGCTTCGCCGAGGCGCTCACCATGGCGTATCACCGGACGCACGGGGTCGACACGCGCATCGCGCGCATTTTCAATACTTACGGTCCACGCATGGCGCTCGACGACGGTCGCGTGGTGCCCAACTTCATTGGTCAAGCCCTACGCAACGCAGCTCTCACTGTTTACGGCGATGGCGCGCAGACGCGCAGCTTCTGCTATGTGGACGATCTGGTCGAAGGGTTGATGCAGATGCTTCACTATCGGGAAAGCGCGCCGGTGAACCTTGGCAACCCGCATGAGGTCACCATTCTGGAATTCGCGCAGATCATCAACCGGCTAACCGGGAACACGGCCGGCGCCGTTTTCGAAGACGGGCGCACGCCCGGGGACCCGCAGCAACGCCAACCCGATGTCTCGCGGGCGGAAGAGCGGCTGGCCTGGAAACCGCAGGTGCGATTGGAGCTAGGCCTGCAACGCACCATCACCTTCTTCAAGGAGAAACTGGCTGCCAGCGCCTAGCCAGCTCTCCCTCGTCGCCCGACGGTAAGTTACCATGCGTCGGCATGCATCATTGAGCCGCACCGCCATTGCCATCGTTTTGGTGGCGGCCGCGTTGTTGCTTCTAGCTCTCGAGCAGCAAGGACAACTCGGCCAGCTGCAGAACCTGCTCAGCACCGTGCTTACCCCGTTGCAGGAGGGTCTCGCCGAAATGGCGCCTGTAATCCCCGTGGATGAACAGGTAGCCCCGCAGGCATTACTCGACCGCAACACCACGCTAGTAGCCGAAAATGCACGTCTACGGTCCGAAGCGGTGCGCCTGCGCGAGGCCGTCACTGAACGCGATATGCTGGCGGAACTGCTCGATTTTAAGCGCGAAAACTACGAGCACACTTATCTCACCGCCAAAATCATCGGCCACGATCCCAGCGCCTTTCTCGAGTTTCTCATCCTGAACAAAGGCACAACCAGTGGAGTGCAGCGTGACATGCCAGTGGTCACCGGTGCGGGCCTAGCGGGTGTAATCAGCGAGGCCACCCCGCGCGCGAGCAAGGTGTTGCTGGTGAACGGCGCACAGATGGCCGTGAACGTGCGCCTGCAAGAATCGCGCGCCACCGGCGTGCTTTTCGGGCAAGCATCCAGAGACCTGCGCCTGCGCTTCGTGCCTCTCGATGCCGATTTATCCGCCGGAAACCTTGCGGTCACGTCTGGGCTGGGCGGAACGCTTCCGGCCGGCATCCCGGTGGGGGAAGTAGCCTCGGTACGCCGGCGCGCTTATGACGTTTTTCAGGAAGCGGATGTGCTGCCAATGGTGGATTTCAGTCGACTGGAACTCGTGTTGATAATCACTGATTTCACTCCGACCGATCTCAACCCGCTGCTTGCCACTGCGGAACCGGGGACCCCGTGAGAAACGTGCTGCTCGCCCTGTTGCTGCTGCCGCTACTGGCGGCCGCACAAAGCACTCTCATCCCCCAATCAGGCTGGGCGGCCGAGGCGAGACCCGATCTGGTTTTGGTAGTGGTGCTGGCGTGGAATCTCGCCAGTCCGCACGCTGCGAGCATTTTATGGGCGCTCATTGGGGGTCTGGCGGTGGACGCGCTCTCGGGCGGGCCGACGGGCGCTAGCGTGCTCGCACTGCTCGCGGCCACCCTGCTGGCCAACTTTACCAGCGCGCGCGTGTGGCAAAGCCACCTCTTTCTGCGTATCGCGGTAACGGTCGCCGGGAGCGTGCTCTACTACTTGGTATACTCGCTGGTGCTCGCATTCTCCGGGTGGCGGGCAGACTGGGCGAGCGTGATCGTCACCATTGTTTTGCCCGCCACTGCGCTGAACACTGCGCTGATGCTGCTTTTGTTTCCCCCGGCGCGCTGGGTGGGTGCTCGAATCGCGCCACGCACCATCGTCATGTAAGATGAACTCCCCACCCTTCATATCGCCAGGGCGTACCGGCGCCTTCTATGCCCTTATCGTTGCCGG
>Ga0187833_10002801_pt1 | contig 18315 bp, 15 predicted proteins | sample ETNtaG_37_FD_167968 | JGI IMG/M metagenome (GOLD analysis project Ga0187833, IMG submission 167968) | Marine microbial and viral communities from oxygen minimum zone, Eastern Pacific Ocean - ETNP2014_SV_400_PacBio MetaG (Illumina Assembly) | ecosystem: Environmental > Aquatic > Marine > Hypoxic...
GAACCTGAAACCATAGCGGACCTGGACCCGGATGCCGTAGTGATTGCAACGGGGGGGGCTACCTGACCTCGAATGGCTTGAGGGTCACGAGTATTGCGATAATGTTTGGGATGTCTTAAGTGGCAGCACCCAAATCAGGGCATCAGTCCTCCTCTTTGACGGTATCGGTGATCACTCAGCCGCTTGCTGTACTGAGATACTGGCTGCGCATGGTGCCAAAGTAGAACTCGCCTACCGGGGCCATCATGCCGCCCAAAAAACGGGCTATTTTAACTATCCGATTTATCTTAAACATTACTATGAGAAAGGCGTTGTACAGACACCGGACCATCGCCTGATCAAGGTTGAGAAAAGCAACCAGCAACTCTGCTCAACACTGGAAAACGAACTCACCGGGCAGGTAGAAAAACGGTTGACCGATCAGGTTATTGTTGAGCATGGCACTGTTCCGCTTGACGATCTCTATGAAGCGTTAAGAGCGGGATCATCTAACAACGGAAGCGTAGATATGGACAGGCTTCTAGCAGGCCAATCACAAACTCCGCAAGGTGAACTCAATGGTTATGAACTCTTCCGGGTTGGTGATGCCGTATCATGCAGGGATATACATTGCGCCATTCTTGATTCACGACGCCTGTGCAAGGATTTATGAAATCGGGCGATTTGAATTGACATCAGATTTAAGGGAAGGAACTGGTCCTGGAAACTGTTACATTTAGGTTTGCCGGCATTGCAACGCAACACCAGAGGGTGACAACGAAACTATGAATTCCGATAACAACATCATCTCGATCAATGGCATATCGAAGCACTTTGATGGGGTGAAAGCGGTCGACAACGTTAACCTTGAAATCCAGCGGGGCGAATTCTTCTCCCTACTGGGACCTTCAGGTTGTGGCAAGACGACACTACTGCGCATGCTGGCGGGATTTGAAGCGCCGAATACAGGAGAGATCTATATTGATGGTCAACCCATGTCGGCGATTCCTGCTTATAACCGGCCGGTGAATATGGTATTCCAAAACTACGCCATCTTCCCCCACCTGGACGTTGGCGGAAACATCGCCTTCGGCCTGCGCAAGTCTGGACTTTCGAAGGCCGAAATCAGCGCCAAAGTAGAGGAAATGTTGACCCTGATTAAGCTGCCGGGCTATGCCGAGAGATCAGCCACGCAACTCTCAGGTGGCGAACGCCAGCGTATATCGCTGGCACGTGCGCTGATCAAGCAGCCGAAGGTTCTTCTTCTCGATGAGCCACTGGGTGCTCTTGACAAGAAGTTACGCGAACAGATGCAGCTTGAACTAAGGGCGCTGCAGAAGTCTGTTGGTATCACCTTCGTCTTCGTCACTCACGACCAGGAAGAAGCACTGACCATGTCGGACCGTATTGCCGTCATGTCGAAAGGCCAGGTACTTCAGGTGGAGTCACCGGCGGATCTCTACGAACGGCCCAATTCACGTTTTGTGGCAGGTTTTATCGGGAACATGAATTTCTTCGATGGCCGGGTGCAAAAGATCGATGAGGGAACCACCTTCGTTGATGCAGGTCCCCTGGGTGCCGTCGAGGCCAGGATTGACAACGGAGCTCCTGCCGGTACCGATGTCGTGGTGGCAATTCGTCCTCAGAAACTGAAGCTACATTTGAAAGCACCGGGTGAAAGCGCCAACACCGTCGAGGGGCGTATGGGTCCAGCAGCCTACCTGGGTGATCGCAGTCATCTCAATGTCCTCGTTCCCGGGCGCGAGCAGCCGGTGGCTGTGGCGGTACAGAATATGGAGGGTTCAGAACTGACTGCATCAGATCAACCGGTCTGGTTGAGTTTTGCAGGTGAATCCGTGGTTCTGCTGAGATCCGAATAGTAGCAAGAGGAAGATACCGAAATGGCCGTGCTTCAAGTGGGTGATATTTCCATTCAGCGCATAGTCGAGCATGAGATTCCCTTCTACTACCCGCTTGATTTCTTTGACGAGGCAACTGCTGAAGCCGTCGAGCCTTATCGGGAGTGGCTCGAGCCGAAAGCACTGTGTCCGGAGACTGGCCGTATGATTATGCCGGTTCAATCCTACCTGGTCAGGACCCGACATCACTGCATTCTCATCGACACCTGTGTGGGCTGTAACAAGACTTATTCGGAACCGCCAGAGTGGCACCAACGAGAGAACCAGGTCTGGCTCAGCAATCTTGAAGCGGCAGGCGTGCACCCGGCTGAAATCGACTATGTGTTCTGTACCCATCTGCATTCGGATCACCGCGGCTGGAACACGCAGCTGGTTGATGGCCGCTGGGTACCGACATTTCCGAATGCGCAGTACATATTTGCGCGTGATGAATACCGGGCGATGGAATCGGAAAACAGCTTGATCTTTATCGAGAACGTCCAGCCGATCCTGGAGGCCAAACAGGCGGTTCTGGTTGATCTGGACTACGCCCTGGATGACGAGATATGGCTCGAGCCTACGGTCGGCCACACGGTGGGTCATGTTGCGGTTAATCTAAAATCTGGCAGTAATCGTGCTGCTATGTGTGGAGACCTGATACACACTCCGCTGCAGTTGGCAGAGCCAGACTGGAGCCCGACCTTCGAATACGACCGGACCATCTCGACCAGGACCCGCAGGGCTTTCCTGGATGAACACTGTGAAAGTGACACCATTGTACTAACAGCGCACTTCCCATCGCCTTCGATCGGTCACATAGTGCCACGTGGAAGCGGCTACGACTTTAGGTATGTTCCTTCCGGTTAACGATTGATTCGATGGTACTTCCCATGGGCTGAGTACAGATCATTCGGGCACAAACGACTGAATTTTCATTCGCCCGTTGACTGAATTGACATCCTGGTGGCCCTGCATTAATAATCAACGGATTATTAGCCGCTAAGTGAGGAGTTTGGTTATGAGTGAGTTCAAAGACAAGGTAGTAGCGATTACGGGAGCCGGTGGTGGTATTGGTCGATCCCATGCATTGGAGTTTGCTCGGCGCGGTGCCAAGGTGGTTGTTAATGACCTTGGTGGAAGTGCAGATGGCGTGGGCGCCAGTGATATGGCGGATACAGTGGTGCAGGAGATTAAAGACGCGGGCGGCGAAGCCATCGCCAACAAGGCATCGGTCTCTGACAAGGCGGGTGCCAGGAGTATCATAGACGATGCGGTCAGTGCTTATGGCACCATCGACATCCTGGTCAATAATGCCGGGATTCTTCGCGACAAATCCTTCAAGAAGATGACGCTCGAAGACTGGGACCTGGTGCTCAATGTTCATCTCAACGGCACAGCATATGTCACCCATGCCGCCTGGCCGATCATGTATGAAAAGAATTATGGTCGCATTATGTTTACCAGTTCAGTTTCAGGAATTTTTGGTAATTTTGGCCAATCCAACTATGGTGCTGCCAAGACCGGCATGCTGGGTTTGATGAATGTGCTTGCAAAGGAGGGAGCTTCCCATAACATCAAGGTGAACACCCTCTCGCCAGCCGCGGCAACCAGGCTGACAAACACGATACCCGGTAGAGATGAAGACCTCGGTACACCGGATCCAACACGTGCCCCGGAACTGATCACCCCCGCTGTTCTTTTCATGTGCACAGAAGGAGCACCTACAGGCAAGATTATTCACGCCGGCGGCGGTAAATTCAGTATCTGTGCCGTCTACAATAATGAAGGTGTGGACCACGGCGTGGATTGCAGCCTGGAGACATTATTGGACGACGAAGAGAATCTGCTTGATATGTCCAAAGCAGTAGAAGGATTTTTTGGGGGCGGCTTCGGCTAGCGGCTGCAAGTCGTGGGGTCGGAGTAAAGTGCCAGAGTAAATCTAAGCAAAGTTAGGCCACAAAGCAAAAATTTACTCTGGCACTTTACTCCAACCCCAATGTTACCTGGACACGGGTCCGGGACCCGCATCCCACCAGAAGTTAGTCTTTAGACGCACATCATTGAGATCGAGGATACGATCCGCGGCCTCGGTAAAGGCATCACAGTTCGGCTCGGCCCCCAGGTCAACCCCTTCATTTGAGAACACTGCATCGGACGCGAAGCGGCCACTGGCTGCCTGGATAATTCGCCCATTGGGTGCCTCTTCCGAGGCCATGTAGATCACCGCCGGGCTGACCTGCCCTGGATGGTAATTTTCATCCGGTTCCTCAGCATCCAGACCACTGCCCGGTATGCCCGCGGTCATCCGGGTCGCAGCTGCAGGTGACAGGCAATTGGTGTGTACATTATGAGAGGCGCCTTCCCGTGACAGGTTGTTCATCAGCCCGACCATGCCCATTTTCGCAGCGCCGTAGTTGGCCTGTCCGAAACTACCGAGAATGCCGGATGCCGAAGAAGTAAAGATAATCCTGCCGTAGTTCTTCTCATACATGATCGGCCAGGCATGCCAGGTGACATAAGCCGTGCCATTGAGATGAACGTTAATCACCAGATCCCAGTCATCCAGGGTCATCTTCTTGAAGGATTTATCACGCAGGATACCGGCATTGTTGACCAGGATGTCGACCGTACCGAAAGTACTAACGGCCGTTTCTACGATGTCCCTGGCGCCGTCTCGATCAGCGACCGATGCCCTGTTCGCGACAGCTTCTCCGCCAGCAGCCTTGATCTCGTTGACCACTCGCTCCGCCGCATCACCTTCCCCAGAACCATCGACTGCTCCGCCCAGATCATTAACAACCACCTTGGCACCGCGCGCAGCAAGTAGCAGCGCATGCTGGCGGCCCAGCCCTCCTCCGGCACCGGTCACGATGGCCACTTTTCCTTCTACAGTCATGTTCGATATCTCCTCATCAATGTATGTGGGCGTCCAGTTTCACGCCGATTCCACTTCGGCGAACGGCAGACACTGATATTGCCGTGAACCAGTTCGTAGGCGCAATACCACTATTGGAGGATACCTTTTCAACGATAGCATTAGTACGCCTAATTCGGCCGACCAACTTAGGTAAAGAGGTCAGTGAAGCTGCACCGGTTAAGCAGGAGCAATCGCCTGGCTGTCACTAATTTGCGGTATGATTCCACTCAAGAATCAAGGCAGCCCATCAACATTGGCAGCACGGTAGAAACGAAAATGGAAGACACATCAGTACTGGTCTGGGGGACGCTGTTCGGGGGCATAGGTATTGGCTTTTTTATTTACGGCAAGAAACAAAAGAACCCCGTTGCATATTTTACCGGCATATCGCTATTTGTTATCCCCTACTTCATCACGGATACACTGTTTTTGATCGCGGCCTGCGTCGCAGTAATCGCCCTACCATTTTTCGTGAAGGTTTGATCCTAAACGCGGGTCTGCAGCAATCAGCGTCGGCTACTACACCTATTTCAATTCTCAGCCTTTACAGCAGGTGTAAGCTGAATCAAAATTCCGTTTGCTGATTTTGGGTGGATAAAAACCTGCGGCCCGCCTACACCGATTAGCTTTACACCTTTTCCCTCGAGGTCTTTAACTGTAGCATCCAGGTCATCCACCTCCATCGCCAGAGCATGAAGGCCTTCACCTCTGGATTCAATCGCGCGACCTACTGCAGCTTCATCGTTAGTAGGCGCGACGATTTCAATGAAACCTCCATTAGCCATGGGAAAGAATGCCTGCTTTATTCCCAGGGCATCTGATTCCGCCGTGCGCTCCAGTTCCATACCAAGATTATCACGCCAGGTTCTAACCCCTTCATCGAAATCCTTGACCCTGATTGCAATATGATCCACACCTTTCATCGCCATTGATTTTTCCTCCGCATAAAGGCTGCACTTTATTCTCAAATTGATGATTATCCGCCTCTCTTGGCAGACAATCTCTAGGTAGACAGTCTCCAGGTAAAGTTCCCCGAGTATACTGTCAGCCCATTTCAGTAACTGCTGCTACTTTTTCAACACCGTAACGCATGCCACATGATTCCAACCAAACACCTGGCAGACACCAACTTTTGCTTCCTTGGAAATCTGTCGTTTCTCAGCCTGCCCGTGCATCTGCCAGACAATTTCACATACCTGACCCAGGCCGGACGCACCGGGAGGCTCCCCTTTGCACTGGATACCGCCGCTTGGGTTGATTGGTAATCTGCCATCGATATCGAAGACACCTTCTCTCAGCAAATGATAGGCCTGCCCGGGCTCGCAGAGGCCAAGCTGTTCTATATGTACCAGTTCATGGGCAGACTCCGTATCCTGAACTTCTGCCACATCAACCTCTTCCGGTCCAATACCCGCAGCTTCATAAGCTTTCCTGGCTGCCAGCTCAACAGCCGGCACACCTTTCATGTTCTTCAGATACACACTGTACTGATTACTGGGTTCGACTACAGGTGGGGGATACTGTGCAGTCTGCATACAAGATGCGGCAACCGTAACAGGATTCTTTATCCCGAATTTCTCAGCAGCCTTCTTGCTACATACAACCACCGCGGCAGCACCGTCGTCCGGTGAACAAAAGTTAAACAGATGTAGTGGGTAGGCTACCATCGGAGAATTCAACACGTCCTCTATGGAAATCAGATTCCTGTACATCGCATAAGGATTGTTCGCTCCGTTCTTGTGGGCTTTTACCGCGACACGGGCAAAGTCCTCCTCAGTTGCTCCATGGTCGTGCATGTATTTCTGTGCCACGGTGGCAAAGGCAACGGGGCTCGCTTTCATGCCCAGGATGTTCTGCCAGGGTTCACCGAGCTCCTCGAACATACCCTTGTGCTTGTCGAACCCATACAGGAGTACGACCTCACAGGAACCGCTATTGATAGCTTGGCGGGCAAGCCCGAACATAGCACCACCAGTCGCACACATGGCATTGATCTGATAGATGGGTAGGCCTTCCATACCCAGCTTCATCATCAGATCGATACCCGTACCCGCCTTGGGGTATACAACCTTGCCACTCAGAACGAATTGAATGTCCTTGTAGGTCATGTTCGCATCCTCTAGCGCCTTGAGGATTGCATCCAGCGCAAGATCCTCTGGCTCTTTGTCCGGATACCTGCCGAAGGGGTGCATACCAACACCAGCAATGACTATATCTTCCACTTGACCTCTCCGCTCACATAACAGTTATTCATTGTTTCTATTCATCATCAACTGGACGGAATCTGCATACCATTCGATCACTGCCATCCTCACCCTCATCGAACTTGTCAATGACCAATTCCATTTCCATACCAACCATAAGTTTAGCTGGGTCATTTTCAGTAAGCAGTGAACAGAGTACCAGACCGTCCGGGAGTTCAATCCATCCCACACCATAGGGCTCAAAGGGTTCCGGGGGCTGGTAGGGTGGCGGAGCAGGATAGTACATGACGGTAAACGCATACAGCTTTCCATTGCGGCTCAGACTGATTGTCTCCAGATCCTGGCTCTGACAGTTCTCACAGATGCTCCGCTCGATAAAAAATCGTTCATCACAGCTACGACACCTGGTCCCCAGAAGATATCCTTCTTCATCGGGTGACTCTGGCAGCACCATCATCCCTTCTCTGATGGGAATCTGCTTATTAGTCATGTTGCCCATGTTTTCAACCCTGCCCTAATTTGTATTTCGCCTGGTTTTTTGACGCGGCCGTCAACTCAAGGCGTCAACTCAAGGCGTCAACTCAAGGAAAGTACGTTAACTGATGTTAGCTAACAACAATGTAGTCGATAGATCAATAATACTATACAAATTTCGAAAAAATTTGTTGCGTTATATCACTTCAAAACAAAACTTAGTCGCAAAAATACAAAGGGCCATGTCGGAAATCTGGAATGACCGCAGTAAGGTTGACAGTCTAGCGCGAGAAACCACGGCCGAGAGAGCTACAGGGAGAGATTAAGCTGAAGTGTGATTCACTGAGGCTAACATACCACTGTGTTTTGGCTGGTCATCTTTGGATATCGAGCCGGCCATCCCAGGCGACCCAGCTCTTCAGTAACCAACTAGCATATCTAACGTTTTTGTTGTGCTGCGAACTTTGATCAATATTCACTATTTACTGACAGGAACTCGCTAGTGTAAGGTAAATTCAACTGCACCGAAGTTTATCGGAGAGCCATTGCCATGAATTTACAGACTTTCACACCTGAAGAAGAACATATCACTCAGATCAGGAATCAGCTCCAGCGCTTTGTAGAAGAAAAAATGCCCCGCGAGAAACGCAGGGAATGGGATCAGGAACACACCTGGCCGAGGGATATCTTTAAGGAGATAGCCGACATGGGGCTGATTGGACTGACCATACCAGAGGAATATGGTGGTGCCGGGCAGGATCTAGTTGCAGCCGTCGCCGTTATTGAAGAACTTGCACAGGCAGGCTCCTTCCTTGCCGGGCCTTATATCCATGCTGCCTTCTATGGGGGTATGAATATTTCTGAAAATGGATCAGGAAAACAAAAAGAAAATCTGCTGCCAAAGATCGCCAGGGGTGAACTGCTGCTGAGTTATGGATTATCGGAACCAAATGTCGGTGGTGATCTTGCCAGTGTCGAAACCAGAGCTGAGAAGCAGGGCAATGAGATTGTCGTGAATGGTGCCAAACGCTGGTGTACAGGTGCAGACTGGTCTGACTACATTTATTGTCTGGTGCGAAGCGGTAGTACAGATGCACGCTACAAGAACCTTTCGATGCTGTTGATTCCTACTGATACACCGGGCATTACCATGCAACCGATAGAGCATGTGAATCTGCGGTACACCGCATCCATGGATGTCTACTTTGACAACGTTCATCTAAATGAAGATGCAATTGTCGGTGGACCTGAAATGTGGAACAGGGGCTGGGAACTGCTTGCAGGCAGAGCCCTGGATGTGGAGAAAATTGAGATATCAGCATGCGCCTACGGCACTGCCAGAGCCGCAGTAGAGGAAGCATGGCAATATGCTCAGGAGCGGACTCAGTTTGGCAAGCCAATAGCGCAGCATCAGGCCATCAGGCACAAGCTGGTAACGGCAAAAACCAAGCTGCAGGCTGCGAGACATATGTTGTATCACGGTGCCTATCTCGCGAATGAGGGATTGCCCTGTTCCGTTGAGACGTCAATGGCCAAACTCTTTGTTGCTGACGTGGGGGTTGAGATTGCACTTGCCTGTCAGCAGGTCATGGGTGCTTATGCACTGTCCGATGCCTACGATATCGAACGATGTGTGCGGGACCTTCTGGGCATGCCGATTGTGGGTGGATCTTCTGACATGCAGAAGAACAATATTGCAAGCATGCTGAAGTTGTAAGCCCAGTTGTTTTCTGGTCCGTTGGCATCCAGCCCAGGGTCCCTTCATGAAATGTCCTGGTTTAAGCTGGTTCTTTGATTGAAACCCCACCATCAACGACAAGGGTTTGGCCTGTCAGGTATCGCGCTGCATCAGAAGCCAAAAATAGGGCAACTCCGCCAATGTCTTCTGGGTCACCAATTCTTCTTACGGGTGTGCCATCTTCAACACCCGTAGCGATCTTTGGGTTCTCCCACAGCGCACGCGAAAAATCAGTTTTGATCAATCCAGGTGCTATGCAGTTGGCCGTAATACCTCTGGGACCCCATTCGACCGCCAGGTTCCTGACGAGGGCAAAATCAGCTGCCTTTGAGATTCCATAGACACCGAGGTTTTCACTGCCCTGGTTACCACCAATGCTGGAAACAATGATGATGCTGCCACCACCCTGTTCCACCATCAATGGCGCAGCCAGATTGCATAGCCAGAAGTTACTTCTGACGTTGCTGTTCATGACCTTGTCGTACGCCTCATCGGACATCTTCGACATGGGGCCATAGTAGGGATTCACTGCAGCATTACAGACAAGTATGTCCAGCCTGCCCCAGGCAGCCAGCGTTTCGTCTATCAGCTTGTGCAGTTCTTCTTTTCTGGAAATATTGCAGGGGATCGCTAGCGCTTCACCTCCTTTCTGACGAATTTTCTCAGCTGCGCTCTCACAAACGTCCTGCTTCCGGCTGGAAATGACGACCTTCGCACCGGCATCTGCCATGCATTCTGCGATAGACAGACCAATCCCCTTACTGGAGCCGGTTATCACCGCGACCTTATCTGTTAGATCAAACATCTATTTTGCCCTTTGTTGATTTTGAAATGTTGTAAACTTGTTGAAGTTATCCGCTGCAAGCCATCATACATGCGCCTCTTCGTCTTCTTCGAACGTAAAACTGACATCCGCCGGATTCAGTTTTCTTTCGCAATGATTACATCTGCATTCCACTGTGAAAGCCTCTTTTCCGCATTTGTGGATGAGTGTTAGCACAGCACCTTTTTCCTCAAGCCATGTACTACCCCATTGATGCAGTGACAGTATGACCGGGTAAAGATCATTTGCTTTTTCTAAAGCCCTATATTCGTAACGTGGGGGATTATCCTGGTAGGCCTTGCGCACGAAAATCTCATGTTTAACCAGCACCTTTAGTCTGTCGGCCAGAATATTGGTTGCAATTTTGAGTTCCCGCTCAAAGTCACCGAATCGACGCAGCCCCCAAAACGCGCCCGACACAACGAGTGCTGTTCTACGATCTCCAATTAGGTCTGAAATATGAATAGAAGATGCTCCAGTTGATAGTCCGTTATCAGCTTTTTGTTTGCTGTGGCGCTGGGTCCCGAGTGCCAGGGCCGGTTCAGCCTTATCTGCAGCGGGCCCTGCAGCATATCTAATATCTCGATAGTGCAGTTCATCGAGACACTCACCGCACTTATAAACTGGTGTCACGGTGTTATTGCATGCCTTGTGCAACAGTTTTGGCGGCAGGTTGAGTGAGTTGTCTTCCCTTCCCCACTTTTGTTCCCACAGCCAGACTGCCAGTGCCCACGGATACAGATCCAGACCCTTGTCTGTCAGCCGGTATTCGAATCTGACAGGTGCACGCTGATAGGGGTTTCGATAAAGCACACCGTTGAACACCAGGGACTTAAGGCGTCTGGTGAGGGTTCCCCGCGGAGTACCCGTGTGCTTTTGAATTGTCTCGAAGCGATAGTACCCAAGAAAGACTTCCCTCAATATCAGGAGTGACCAGCGGTCACCGATGATGTTCAGCGACCGGGCCACAGCGCCCGCTGTAATTAGCTGCTGGGTTGATGTCATTGCGAGCCTCGAAAGTTTTCTACTTCGAGATAGCCCTAGTCTGCGTTTGATTCCACCAGAATCCCCCGGTGATGCGGGGGAAAGATATCCTCCTCAAAGTTCGTCCCCATCAACTGATCGACACACACTGTCCCGGATAGTACAGCCGCATCAATGCCACAGCCCCAGTTCTTCTCTCCGTACTGATCACCCGCAAACCATAAACCTTTAACATACTCATTCCTGTGTTTGGGGCGGTCTTTTCCTACCGGCCGCGTCGTACCCAGCGCTTCGGGGGAAGGTGTCCAGAGAATGAATTCCACATCCTCATCCCAGGTTGGGAAGTTTGCTCGAGCCCAGGCTTCACAGCGCTCAATCACCAAATTGACCCGTTCCGGATCTCGCATTTCATTGTCAGTTAAAGCCGTCGAGAAGAGATATTCGGTTTTACCATCCGGAGCCCGGTCTGCTTCACCATCTTTCCAGGAGTCGAACTCGCACATCACCATGTCGACGACACCAATAAACCCTTCCTCTTCACTGGTAATACCAGGCATATAGATAAACGAACGCTTGTCGATACCCAGATCTCCAATGATAGAACGTTTGGTACCGACCCAGCCCGTGAGCAGGCCAATACCCCAGTGCTCCTCCTTCATAAAGCTAACCCACTCCGCGGGAAAGGGCTCCTTTGGCAATACCTGGAATGCGTACTTGGGTGGGACCGTACAGATAACGGTGTCTGCAGTCAGCGTATGTTCTTCACCATCCTTTCTATATTTCACACCAGTGACTGTGCCGTCTTCAACAACGACCTCGGAAACCGGTGCATCACGCAATACTACGCCGCCATTCTCGACCAGCGTTTTTTCCATTTCCACTGGTATTGCGATCGTGCCAGGTTTGTCGACGGTGGCAACTGAACCCGAGATTAGATTCATGCGGATATCAGGCGCCATTGCCATATAGCCAAGAAAATCTGAGGCTGCTGTCATCCCCGGCTCAGCCTGGCCGGTCTGGGATGCGGCCAGAACCTTAATGTACGCGTAAGCCTCAGGGTGCATGCCACGTTCTTCAAGCCATTCCTGCAACGGCTTTCGCGATAGCTTCGAAAGGTCTTCGAATGTGAGCTGGCTCATATCAGTGAGCTGATCCCTGGTATTGGCGAAACCTTCTTCACTCATCCAGGGATAGGTCTGTCCCTTCTGTACCTGGTGTGCAACTGTAGGTTTGATCGAGCCATCATCATTCAGACCTTGCCATTCGATGAATCCCAGGCCGCGGTTCAAGGGCATTTCCACATGCCTGCCAACATGCTGGAGCATGAAGTCCGCACGGTTATTGTTACCCCAGAAGAGCCCATGCCCCCCTGCTTCAAAGGTCCGACCATCGAGGAGACCTTCCGAAAAAATGGTTTCAATATCTGGCGTACACTTACTGAGATAGCAATGAGCGAGGGGCAGGGATTTCTTGAAAGCACGAGCGTCCATTTCAACGCCATCGGCTACAACTTTATCGCCTTCACCGACATAAGAAAGGCAGCGCCCACCGATGAATGGGGCTCGTTCAAGGACGAGGACTTTCTTACCGCAATCCTGGGCCAATAAGCTAGCGGCGGTCATTCCAGCCACTCCAGCGCCGATGACAATAACGTCGTAATTCTCTGTCGTCATGTTTTCTCCTCACTTGTGACTCTGAGAGAACGGCCGACTATATCCCCATCTGAAATGGACACATTCGTGACCGAATCGCTCAGAAAAATCATTTGATAGAAACACAGGATAACTCTAGTATGTTCTATAGCGCAAGTTATATATAAGTTGCATTCTTAGACTAAAAAGTAGCTAGCAAGGGTTATTTGCCACTACAAATACAAGTCAATATGTTCTCTATGGAGATTAACTGAAATCAATTGACCTGCAAATTATGGCGATAGGGTTTCATAATTAAAGTTTGCAATAAGTTGCCTGACGTCAGCTACCCGCTGATATCTAACCTGCCGACTGGTAGCAACAGCTAGTCCCAGCTGAAGGTTACTTCCCGTGCTTTCAGTTTTCCGCCACACTCACTGCAACAGACCTGTCCATGGAGTGTACGGCCACAATTCTTATGAATCAGCCGCATGGGTTTACCTTTTGAACCATTGTTGCACCACTTGTCTCCCCATTGCCTTAGTGTCTGAAAAATGGGAAAGGTGGCCTCACCTTTCCTGGTTAACATGTATTCATAGCGTTTGGGATTCTTTTGATAAGCAGATTGTCTAAAAACGCCCTGCTCAACCAGAAACTTGAGGCGGTTAGAAAGAATGTTTGTCGCAATGGGCAGTTCTGAGTGAAACTGGTCGAATCGCGTTAGCCCGTGAAATGAAAGGGCAAGAAGGTTTGCAGTCCACCGGTCACCCAGGATATTGATAAGATTCTTGTAGAGGCTGCCTTTACTTGGTACTTCCTCAATAGAGACAGAGGAACGTCGGCGTACTTTCTTTTCTCTTTCATCTCGAGTCGCACCCGGCCCGGGTTTGTATTCAACTTCATCTGGAAACACCAGTTCACTACAGGTTTGACAACGCAGCTCAGGCGTGAAGATATTATTGCACTTGAGATGCGTCAATGGTGCCTTGTCCAGCTGTGGTGTCTTAAAGAAATTCCGCTCCCAGTTCATTGACATCAAGACATTTTCATACAGATCGATGGATTTTTTCGTCAGGTGGTATCTCATGCGCTTGCCACCTGCTCGGTTAGGTTTCAGCTGCAGGCAATCTACCGATTGAAGCCATTTCAATCGATTTGACAGCACACCACGAGACACACCCATTGCTTCCTTCATCTCATTAAAGGAATTAATACCCCAGAACACTTCCTGGATGATCAGCAGGCTCCACTTGTCTCCTATCTGGTCCAGTGCGCGATTGATTGAACTGGCCCTCGTTGTCAGCTTCTTCATCTGATATTGGCAACCGGAGACTGGGCTTCCAGGGGGCTGAACAAATTTGTGGGGTTTTCGGTTTTTTTAATCACTTTTTGATACTTTCACAATGAAACTTATTACTTGCATAGTCGGACTTTTAGAAATATGCTGTACAAAGTTGCGAGAATTTCCATCCACTTCGGGAGAACGCCTATGTCTCAATATAACTATAAAGCTGTAGCGGCGATAGTCTTACTCATGATCTTGCCTGTTTCAGTCTGGGCACAAATCCTTGAAGAAATTATCGTTACCGCTCAAAAGCGGGAGCAAAGCCTTCAGGATGTTCCCATATCTGTTAGCGCAGTCAGTGGCGAAACGATTGAAAATCGTAGCATTAACTCCCTGTCGGATCTCTCGAGATCCGTACCTAACCTTTATATTACAGAAAACCAGATTGACAGCACCATCCAGGTTCGGGGAATACGTACAGGTGCCAATAAAGGTTTCGAGCAGTCAGTGGCCATGTATATGGATGGAATCTACTATGGGCGTAGTCAGCTGATTCGCCTGCCGTTGATGGATCTCGACCGGGTCGAGGTACTGCGCGGTCCGCAGCCCACACTATTTGGCAAGAATGCGGTCGCCGGTGCTGTCAGTGTCGCCAGTGCCAGGCCGACAGATCAGTTCGAGGGTTCAATTACAGCTTCCTATGAGTTTGAACATGAGGAATCACACATAACTGGCATGCTGTCGGGTCCCCTCTCGGATACCGTCAGGGGGCGGCTTGTCGCCTCAGTTCGCGACATGGATGAAGGTTATTTTACCAATCAGATTTCCGGGAAAGGTGAGCCCTCGGTGGAAGATACGTTTTTGAGGGGCACCCTGGAGTGGGATGCGAGCGACGATCTGCTCGTTCGTATAAAAGCTGAATATGCAGAATTTGATCGCGAGGGCTGGCCTCTGGAGTTACATTCTCCCCAAGGGGCATTCAGTGCGATTTATCAGGGACCGTTTTTTGTCGAGACCAACGAAGACTATCGTAGCGAGACCAGCCGCTCTAACAGCCTCAATGAGGTAACGAATGTTGTACTGAACCTGGAGTACACCATGGGTGATCACACCCTGACCTCCATTACAGGGTATGTTGACTATGAGACAACTGAGATAGTTGACGTCGACTACGCCCGTCTCGACCTTCTTGATGGGACCAATCAGGGCGAGGAATACGAACAGTTTTCCCAGGAGATACGGCTTACCTCACCGGGTGGCGAAAAAGTCGACTATATTGTCGGCCTGTATTATCACAATAGTGACCTGACAGTAACCGACGAAGTCTTTTTTGGTTCCACATTTCTTCTTTCGCCATTTGCACCGTTAGCAGATTCGAATACTGACAGACTCTACACGCAGGACGCGACCCTCTGGTCCGTATTTGCCCAGGCGGACATCAACTTCACCGATGCCCTGACCCTAACCCTGGGTGCACGATATAACCAGGAAGATAAGGAAGGTCGACGACAACTCACCCTTGTCCCTGGTGCCACGAACATTGGTATCAATATCCCTTCACCTGTGCCTGTTTATACGACTTTGCTGGATCTGCTTTATGGCGCTCTGAATATGTATCCACATGATATATCAGCAGACAGGGATGAAGATTCGTTTAACCCGCTGGTTAATCTGCAATATCAGATCAACGACAACATTATGACTTATGTATCCTATTCCCAGGGGACCAAAGCTGGTGGCTTTGATATACGCGGAAACTCTGTGCAGGGGCACCCGGTGGCCGTACCAGGTACATTTGAGTTCGAAGATGAACAGGCAACCAATTATGAACTGGGTGCCAAGATGAGCTTCGAGCGGTCAGAACTTAATCTGGCGGTGTATTACACGAACTACGAAGACCTTCAGGTTCAGATTTTTGATGGCACTTTGAACTTTCTGGTCACGAACGCGGCCGAAGCGACAACTAAGGGTATCGAAGCCGATGGCCGATATGCTCTCACGGATAATTTGACGCTCTATGGCTCAGTGGCATTTCTGGATTTTGAATACGACAAGTTTGAGAATGGTACATGTGCCTGGCCCCTGACGGGTGTTTGTTCTCTGACTGGAAAACGAGCTGTTGTGACGCCGGACTGGAGAGGCAATTTTGGGATTGATTTTGAGCATGAGTTTGCAAACTCACTACTGCTGGATGCCAACCTCAATCTGGACTACAGCGATTCATATCTGTTGATGGGAAACCAGGACCCGAATTCAAAGCAGGATTCCTATACAACCGTTGGGCTAGTCGTGGGTCTCGGCAGCAGTGATGGGAAATGGCGCGTGTCGCTGATTGGCGACAACCTGACCGATGAGAGAATCTATCTGACCCTGGGTGCAATGCCACTATCGACAACCTTCACTGGTGGTACCGGTATTGCCTATGACAGTTTCTATCTACGTCCGCGTAACTACTCACTTAAGCTTGAGTACAACTTCTAGGCAATAGATACTTCGATCGATGCCGGGCACCTTCCCCGGCATCGAGTATCGAATGTTTCTTCGGCTATCTTCGTTGAGTCAATAAGTGACTAAACAGATAAAGGTTCTGTCTCTGGTTCTGATGCTGACCGGCTGCTCATCTCCCGCTCTTATGCAAGATGATGATCTGCCGCCAGAGGCTAGAACCGGATGCAGGTTGCTGGCAGGGCTCTCTTTAGAGAATGCCAAGCTTACCGCCGCAGATCTGATTACCGACAGACCTGATTTACCCGATTTCTGCCAGGTGGACGGCATCATTGCCACCCGCATTGGCTTCACCCTGCGATTTCCTGCTGGAAGCTGGAACAGAAAATTCATGGTAGCAGGCTGTGGTGGATTCTGTGGAATACTCCTTCCCGAAAAGCCCGGCCATTCAAACAGCATCAACGAAGCACTGAAGCTTGGTTTTGCTGCGATAACCACCGATGGTGGGCACCAGGCCCCCAGTTGGGATACTGATTGGGCAATGAAGGACACGGCCAGCCTGAAACTCTTCGCTGGCGCCTGGATGCCGCTGGCAGTTGCGACGGGCAAACAACTGTTGCAGCAGTTTTATGACGTCGAACCCCATCGTACTTACTTTTCGGGTTGCTCAAATGGCGGCCGCCTGGCGATGATGGCGGCGCAGCGCTACCCAACGTTGTTTGATGCCATAGCCGGGGGAGGCAGTATTTTTGATCTCTCAGGCAATGCCGGGATTCACGGGTTATGGCTGTTGCAGTCAACGCGGGACAGGAATGGCAGAGCAGTTATCGATCAGAACAAGATGCCGTTGTTACAAAGTGCGGTCAACAGCCAGTGCGATCAACTTGATGGTGTATCAGATGGTGTGATTTCCCGTCCTGAATCATGCCAGCCTAGGTTGGATGACCTGCAGTGTACATCCGATGAAGCCATCGACTGTTTCACCGCCACAGAACTGGTTTCGATTAAACGCCTTTATCAGGGGGCGAGTCTCGGAGGCGTACAACTCTATCCTGGAATACCACCTGGTTCAGAAAGCCTTTGGTCCAGATGGGTGGTTGGCACAGACGATGATCCTGCCTGGGGAGAACGAGCTGCAACGGGTAATTTGCGATTGATCTATGGCATTCCCGCCAGCCAACCTTTTAACGCTCACGACTATGATCTTGCACAGGAACTCAAGAATGTACGACGCTTGGCGCCAATGCTTGATGCGACTAATCCCGACCTGTCAGGTTTTGCCAAAGCAGGTGGCAAGTTCTTCCACTACCATGGCCTCGCAGATCCGCTCATTTTGCCGGGTCGCACGCAACAGTATTATGAAGAAGCTGTCACGGCGCTTGGTAAAAAGAGGCTGGACGAATTTGCTCGATTTATCATGGTACCCGGACATGGACACTGCTGGGAAAAGCCTGGACAGGTGGCCGATGAATTCAACCCACTTCAGATTATTGATCAATGGGTTGAGAGCGGACAGGCGCCGGATCACGTGACAGCCGTTAAAAAAGACACCTCAGGCAGATTGATCCTGTCACGTAAGCTTTGCCCCTTGCCGAAGGTAGCGCAACTAAAAGGAAAGGATGATAGCCGCGCAGAAAGCTACGAATGTGTAAATCCCTGACTAGCCCGTCTTTTGACGGGCTATGCCAGATGGCCGCTCATTTTTTCAAGTGTTCGAATAGCACCAGCATCTCCCGCCGTGGCTGGTACCAGACAGACTTCATCAGCACCGGCGGCACGATATTCTTCGAGCCGAGAGATAACCTCTGCTTCTGATCCGACCAACCCAATCGCAGATGACAGGTTTTCCGGTATTGCCGCGAGAAGTTCTCTCGGGTGTGGGCCGGTTCGGGCGAACTCTACTAGTTCCAAGAAACCCGCCTCAGAAAACATCTCCG
>Ga0187833_10002802_pt1 | contig 18311 bp, 25 predicted proteins | sample ETNtaG_37_FD_167968 | JGI IMG/M metagenome (GOLD analysis project Ga0187833, IMG submission 167968) | Marine microbial and viral communities from oxygen minimum zone, Eastern Pacific Ocean - ETNP2014_SV_400_PacBio MetaG (Illumina Assembly) | ecosystem: Environmental > Aquatic > Marine > Hypoxic...
AATGATCTTGCTGTGAAGAACTCAAATCAGACCAATGAGTAGAAATATCATCTTGAGTAAGTTTGTCTAGATCATTTGTTTCCCATTTAGTTGGATCCTTCGGTCCGATTACAGCAGGAACACTACCTAAAACAACCAACAATATTAGCAACAATCCGGTGAGTTTATTCATCTTCAATCATAAACTTAATTGGCCTGCAATCACTAGCCAAATATCTATCCTCAACACAAACTTCAATATCATACTCTCCAACAGTAGGTGGTGTAAAACTAAACTTTCCATCATTTGACATATCAATCAACGCATTATCAGTATAAAATCGTAAGACATCATCATCAGAATCACTTGCATTTAATTGGTAGCTAAACTCTCTACCTTTTGTAAGAACAAAATCAGGGACAAAATCCATTCTAGGAGCACTATTCCCTAAAGATTTAACAGCAAAGTTAAAGATAAATGGACTTTCCCCAGACTCATTATCATACAAAGCATAAACCATTGTCTCTTTATCAAAAGGCATAAGAATAACTTCTGCATCACTCTTAGCTAAGAAATTCAAATCTATAAACTCCTTACCAGCAAAATTCCTAATAATATCGTCCTTGACATCAACCAAATGTCCTAAACGCAGCTGCAGATCTAGCGCAAACTTTGAAAACTTGAAAACAACTCCATCCATCTCCATCTCTACAGGATAATCCAAATCAATTTGGACAACTTCTTTCTCAATATCTACCTCAGCCTCCCCTTCACCAAATCGAAGAGTAAAGTCTTCCAATTCATTCAAATCTAATAAACAAACATCCATACTCTCAACAACAAATCTTTCAATCTCAGCTTCCATAAACTCAACATCCACCCCAACATCATGATCAAAATCTAGATGATAAGCAACTTGAATTTTATCTGTCAGTAGAACATTATCATAATCATAGATATACCCTCCATTTGAAGCCAATAAATATACTCCAGGTAAAGCAACATCTTCTAGACATTGCTGAACAAGCGCCTTAACAGGAGCAGATTCGAAACTGATATCATCATTACTAGAAACACCATCACCTTTTCCCATCATAAACAAATATGTAAAGATAAGAATAACAAGAATAATAGCTACCAAAATAAAATAACTCACCTGTCCTTTTTTATCTTTTATCATGTCCTTTCCTCGCACAGTGTGCCAAATAGGTACTAAACTTAATCATCCTCTTCTCACAGTACTCTTTCATCTCTTTGTAGAGCTCTCTATCTATAGAAACACATATTTTCTCCTTAGTTACTCCTTTCTGCATTCTAAAAGTATTACTAGTATTACTTTATAAGATTTACGGAAAAAATTCCCAAATCTTTCCGAATTTATCGCAAAATACCGCAAGACAACCACGCACAAAAGCTATATAAACCAGTAAGTCTTAGTGATTAATAAGGAAAATAAAAATGGATGAATTCAAAAATTGGATAAAACTTGCAAAAGAAGATCTTAAGACAGCAGAATACAACAAGAAAGGTAAGAAGTATAAAGTTGCTGCCTTTTTATCACAGCAAGCAGCTGAGAAAGCACTAAAAGCTTTAGCAATAAAGAAAAAAGGAGAAATCAGAAAAATACATGATCTTGTAATTTTAGGAAAGGATGTAGGTATATCAAATGATTTACTCCAAAAGTTAAAAGAACTTTCACCAGTGTATATTTATACTAGATACCCTGATGTTCCCGAAATTGATAACATTAAAGATAAAGTTACAAGCTTCTTAGAAACAGCAAAGGAGGTCATCAAATGGGTGGAAGAAAATCTTTAAAGGATAATTTGAAATCCTTTAAATACAGATTGAATAAAGATATTCCTGTCAATAGAATGATTTTTTTTGGTAGTCGAACAAAAGGGAAGTCAGGTAGAGATAGGGATGTAGATTTAATCATTGTAAGTAATAAATTCAAGAAACTAGATTTTATCCAAAGAGGGGCAAAAATGTATGACTATTGGAATTTAAACTATCCAGTTGATTTTCTTTGTTATACCCCTGAGGAATTTGCTAAACTTCGAAAAGGAGTCACAATTGTTAGAGAAGCTGAAAAAGAAGGAACTGTTATTTAAATCCAGATGAAAAAACTGTTTCCTTTCGGATATCAGGAAGAGATTATAATTATGTGGATACAGTAAAAACAACATTCCAAGCCATTGATGATTATCTTGCCAATCCAAATTAAACATTAATTCTAACAACAATCTTTAAATAAACCCCAATATAACAAACTTCTATGGCTCCATATGACTTTAAAACAGTAGAACCAGAAATACTCCAATTCTGGGAAAAACATAAAATCCTAGAAAAAGCTAGAAAGAAAAATAAGAATCAAGATCCATTCTACTGGTTAGAAGGGCCACCTTACACTTCTGGAAAAGTACATCTAGGACACGCTTGGAACAAAGCCCTAAAAGACATGGTACTCAGATACAAACGTATGCAAGGATACGATGTTTGGGATCGTTCTGGGTATGACATGCATGGTCTCCCAACAGAGCATGCAACCATGAAAGTTTACAATCTTAAAAATAAAGATGACATCTTAAAACTAGGCCTAGAAAAATTTGCAGCTCAATGTAAAAAGGTTTCTGTAGATTTTATGAAATCCATGAATAAAGACTTCGTAAAAGAAGGTATCTGGATGGACTTTGAAAATGCTTACCAACCTATACAACCAGAGTATATCGAAGGAGTTTGGTGGATGGTCAAAACTGCCCATGAAAAAGGAAGATTATACGAAGGTCTAAGAACCATACACTGGTGCCCATCATGTGCAACTGCTGTGGCTAAACACGAATTAACCTATAAAGAAATTACTGACAATTCCATTTTCATAAAACTTCCAGTAGACAAAGAAAAGAATACTTTCTTACTGGTGTGGACCACAACTCCCTGGACAACTCCGTTAAACCTAGGAGTCATGGCAAACCCAGAGGTAGATTATGTTAAAGCAAAAGTAGACAACGAAACGTGGATTCTAGCTAAAGCTCTTGCAGCTCCAGTCATACAAGCAGTAGCTGAAAAAGAATTCAAAATCACCTCCACATTCAAAGGAAAAGAACTAGAAGGTACAAAATACACACTTCCACTCTACAAAGAGATGGAAAATTACTACAAAGAAATAGAATCTAAATCCAAAAAAGCATTCACAGTAGTCATGTCTAAAGAACATGTAGATACTACTTCAGGAACAGGATTAGTCCATATGGCACCAGGATGTGGTCCTGAGGATTATGATGTAGGGCATAAAAATGGAATCCCTCCATTAAATCCTCTAGATGAACAAGGATACTTTCCAAAAGATGCAGGAGCCTTTGGAGGATTAAGAGCAAAATATGAAGATAACAAATTCATAGAACTTTTTGAAGATTCAATAATTGCTTCAACAAAAGTCCAACACGATTATGCTCACTGTGAAAGATGTAAAACAGCAGTAGTTTTCAGAACCACAAAACAATGGTTCTTCAAAGTAGAAGACTTAAAAAAGAAAATTATTGCTGAAAATAAAAAAATACAATGGCAACCCAAAGCTGCTTTTAACGCATTTAACAGTTGGCTTGAAAACTTAAGAGACAACTCCATAACAAAACAAAGATTCTGGGGAACACCGATTCCTATTTGGAGATGCAATCATTGTAACAATTACGATGTCATAGGATCTCGAGAAGAACTCAAAAAATTAGCAGGAAAACTACCTAAAGATCTCCACAAACCATACATCGATGAAATTACCTACAAATGTGATTGTGGGGGAGAAAAAACTAGGCTCCCTGATATCTTAGACGTTTGGCTAGATGCAGGATCTGCTTCATGGAACTGTCTTAACTTTCCACAAGAAGAAGAAGATTTCAAACGACTTTTCCCCGCAGATTTCATAATGGAAGGAAATGATCAAATCAGAGGATGGTTTAATCTCTTAATGGTAGCATCCATGGTCACCATGGAAACAATCCCGTTTAAAGCTTGTTACATGCACGGAATGATCAATGACGCTAAAGGGAGAAAGATGTCAAAGAGTGAAGGTAATTATATTCTTCCTGAAGAAGTGTACAAACAATACGGTGCTGATACGTTTAGATACTATTCCACAGGGGGAGCTCAACCCGCTTTAGATCTCAACTATAATTTTGATGATATTAAAGTAAAATACCGAAATCTCATAATTCTATGGAATGTCCATAACTTCCTGATAGAATTATGCAAGAATAACAAAATAAATCCTTCAAAGTTAAAAATTGAGGAAAAAGAACTCTCAAGAGAGGAAGAATACATCTTATCAAAAACACATTCAACGATAAGAACCGTAACTGATAAACTAGAAGCATTCCTCATGCCAGATGTTCCGCATGCAATCGAAGATTTGATGTTAGAATTATCAAGATCGTATATCCAATTGACAAGAGACAAAGCTTCCATAGGTACAGAAAGACAAAAAGAGATAGTCGCCCATACCACATACACCGTATTAATGGAAAGTCTCAAACTGTTTGCAGTAGTAACACCCTTCATCACTGAAAAAATATATTTGAACTTCAAAGATGCATTCAAACTTAAAACAGAATCTATCCACCTACATAAGTGGCCAACTTTTGATGAAACGTTAATCGATGAACAACTAGAGAGAGATTTTAGTATCTCCTCAAAAGTTATCCAAGCTACCCTCCATGCAAGAGAAAAAGCACAAGTGGGAGTACGATGGCCTTTATCTCATATCAGAGTAGCTACCACAAACGATGATGTACAAGCATCCTTAGAAAGATCAAAAGAAATAATCCTGCAACAAACAAATGTTAAAGAATTATTAATCGAAGAGACATTTAGAGATGCCAAAACCACAGTAAAAGCAGATTTCAAACAACTCGGTCCTGATTTTGGAAATAAAGCACCATTAATTGTTGCAGCTTTAGCGAAAGAATCGTCACAATCCATATTAGAAAAACTAGAAAAAGATAAAAAATTCGTTGTAGAAGTAAACGGAGAAAAATGTAATGTGGTAAAAGAACATCTCATTGTCCAAAGAGAAGTTCCAGACAATTATATTGAAGCAGACTTTGGAGTAGGCCAACTCTATCTATCAACTGAGTCTAATGAAGCTTTGGAAGGAGAAGGATACGCAAGAGAAGTCATGCGAAGAATCCAATCTTTAAGAAAAGACAATGGTTTGGTCAAAACAGATAGAATTTCATTATTCTTAAAAGTGGATGAAGAATTAGAAATCATGTTGCAAGAGTGGAATAGACAGATTGTAGACAAAGTAGGAGCTAAAATAATGAAAATATCCACAAATAATCCTGCTAAAACTCACATTGTTTCAAGTAAAGAGAAAGTAAAGAATCATAGCTTTGAGATATATTTTGATAAAGTATAATCTTAAATAACCTCTAAAATTTCTAACAAGTATGAAATACAAAGGAATAGTATTTGACCTAGATGGAACATTGTATTCACATACTCCTTTCTTAGATAGATTTGCAGAGAGATTAAGTGAAGCTAAATACAATTCACCTCCAGAACCAGGTGAATTTCTAGAATTATATGTAACAGCAAAAAAAACGTTAGCTGTAGGTAATATCTATGATCCCGTAACGTATAGAAAAGGGCAATCTGGAATTTTAGTAAGAAACCCATCTATTGTACCCATCCTCCTTACTGCCCAATTTGGATTAACCTTGGAACCTTTTAAAGAATATCTCAAATTATACCATCATGACATTCTACATACTCTACATGATGAAGAATTCCATCTGAGCACAGATAGAAGATGTGTTGAAAGAATGCTCATGCAAAATATTCGAACAGCTATAGTATCTGATAATAACGATGGAAAAAAAGGGCTAAGAAAATTAGACTTTCCAGAAAAATGGGATTATATTGATATTCCAGCAAAAAAAAGAGAAAGATTTGAAGAAATTGCTGAAAACTTAGATCATGATTTTAATCTTCCAAGAGAAAAAACACTCTGGGTTGAAGATGATGTTGAAGTACTACGAATAGCTAAAAACTTCGGATATGGGACAGCCCTAAGAACATGCCCCTTAGTAAAATACAATACGAGGGTCCTCGATACATGGGTAGACATCTACCTACCAGATTCACTAAGGCCACTGCATGACCACATGGATCCAGAACGGATGCAACCCACAAAACACTAAATTTAAATACTAAAAACTCTAAATCAAGCTATGTTTGTAAAAAGAGGGATTATTCTATTAGCTCTTACTATTCTATTAATGAGTACTGTTTCTGCTTTAACATACAGTAATAACATTAGAGATATGTTACCACAGTTACAAGAATTAACGGATACCTACAATGCTAATTTTGATAAAGTACCCTCATGGGTAAAACCGATTGTAGGTTCAGAAAAAATAAATGTCTTAATCGTAATGAATGACAATTCGTTAATCCACATAGGACTTATCCTAAATTCTGGAAAAATAGTAGCCATGAGACAAGGAAGATTAAAAGATTCAACAATTAACCTCTACCTAAAAGAATCACAAATTAAAAAAATTCTAGATCTCCAAGGAAGTGCTGCACGAATCAATAGAATTAAACAACTCTATGATGATGATCTTATCAGTTATGAACCTGTTTCTTTTAGAGCTAAAGCAAAACTAGACACAGTAGGATTCGCCCTACGAGTGTTAACCTAAAATGGCTAGGAGAGTTGCAAAAGATACTCCATTAGCAGAAATAATACTGAGAAGGTATGAGAAGCCACATAATCTAGAAGGACGAGAGTTAATTAAAAAACTCTGCCTTTCTATAGGATTATTACAGCCAGGAGATTCTAGAGACGTTATTGTTGACGTATTCCAAGTATTGATCGAAAAGAAAGAAGAACTCTCTACTAAGGACATTGAAACAGCTGTCATAGCCAACAGAGAGAAACATAACCTTGAATTGATCGGTATAACACCCCCTAACATTAGAAGACAATTAAAACGATTAAAATCATTATTCTTAATTGAAACAAACCATACGCTGTACAGAATATCTGAAAATGCTACATTACTCGAATTGTATGAAGAAAAAATAAAGAAATATTATCTTGATTCTATTGTTTCAAGAGTAAAAGAATACTTTGAAGCGGTTTCTGAAACAAAAGAATAATAAAAGAAAGTCTACCTTCTAATCCTATGATATACGAACCAAGAGAAGATTCATTCCTCTTACAAAAACAAGTTAAAAAACTTGCAAAAGGAAAAGTCTTAGAAATTGGCACAGGTTCTGGAATCCAAGCAGTTACCGCTTCCGAAAACAAAGCAGTAACTGAAGTTTTAGCCGTTGACATCCAAGAGGAAGTGATTGATCATTGTTTAAGAACAATAACTAATAAAAAAATAACATTTCAAGAATCAGACTTATTCTCAACAGTAGAAGGAAAGTTTGACACAATTATCTTTAATCCACCTTATCTTCCTAATGATCCTTCAGTAGCTGACCTCACTCTAGATGGAGGAAAAGAAGGCTATGAAATTGTTGAAAAGTTCTTGAATCAAGTAAAAAAATACCTAAACAAAGAGGGAATAATCTTACTCCTATTTTCTTCATTAACAAAGAAAGAGAAAGTTGATGAATTAATTAAAAAAAATAAACTAAAAACAAAACTATTATCTCAAAAACATATCTTCTTTGAAGATTTGTTTGTCTATGAAATCAAGTAGAAGGTAATCTACAATTTTTGTAATCTAATAAATAGTCTCCTTTTTTGAGGCCAACTCCTACAACGCTAAATTCTCCGCTACTAAAAGCCATATCATCGTAATGCTCCTGATCACCCCATGCAGTAAATAATCGATCTTTATACTTGGAAGATACAAAATATCCCAATAGAGGTAAAGGTTCAAATAATAATTGACCTGCCAATCCCATAACTGAAGGTAATACTACTTCCCCAATCATCTGTTTAGTATCATCAGTAGGCATAAAAGTTACACCAAAGTATGCCACTTTTCTAGCTTGTTGTTCTTGATCTCCAAAAGGGACTACAATCATAGTGTCATTCTTCTCATACGTATTTCTGATGGGCCTTTCAAAATGAGGATGTTTGAATTTATATTCAGCCCTTAGAATATGACCATTTCGAACCACTGTATCTATTGTTAATTGATCTTTCATTCATTTCACCCTTTTTAGAATATTATTTAGCTGGAGAATATCCTTTAACTAAATCTCTAACAGTAGTTGTTCCTTCTTGATCTTCAAAAATCATGGCTCGATATCCACCATGGGTGTTTCTACCTACAATATCTACTTTTTTACGATTAAGGTGCATACCTAAATTTCCCTGATCTATGATGGAATCTGGAAATAATACTTGAATACTACCATTTTGAACAAACTGATGATAATGAGTAACTCGAGAACTATGATCTGTATGTAAGTCTCTTTGAATCCGTATTAAAAGAATGTTCACTTGATTCTCCATCTCTTCAGGCGTTCTATCTCCTCTCTTAATTTCTACACGATATTGATTAGTCCAATATAAAGGTCCATTATGATTACCTTCAACAAATAAAGGACGATTATCATATTTGACATTAGCTACAACATCTTGAGACTCCGTGTTAGGATCTCCTGGAAGAATATATTGCCTATGAAAAATTCCTCCTGGAAAATTTTTTACTTGAATTCGAGGTAATGCTTCAACTTTTTCGTTTTTATTCATTTTTCAGTTTGTAGGCCCCATATATTGATAATTTGAAAGATTTAATGTATAATCCGGTTGTGCAGTATTTTCTTGAGACTGATCTGGGTTAGTTTGGTCCTTAATTGAATCAGGTCCTGGTAATTGACCATCCATAACAAAGGCATCAATAGATCCTCTTTCAGTCGACTCTCTTCTTGGTTTTTCCATTTTTATAACTCAAACTTGGGCACGCGCAAGTTTGAGGAATTGAAAATCTCGGTATAATCACATTTTGAGATTTTCTATAATTTATATAATGTAAGTACGAATTTCGGCCCCTTTAAATAGCTTTTGGTTTTAGCAATTTCCAACATTTTATATATTCTCTACACCTTACATCACCCATGAACATACCTGGAGTAACCAAAATAGAGTACTTTTCTAAAGGAAAACGTGGTTTAATCTACACAGGAATCTATAAAAAAAAGAAAGTGGGAATTAAAACAAAGAACCCCAAATCACAAGCAATTAACAAAATTGAAATCGAAGCTAAGTTTCTCAAAGTATTAAATAAACACAATATTGGTCCAAAATTCATCAAAGGAACCAAAACCTATGTTATGTATGAGTTTGTAGAAGGAGAATTACTCAAAGACAAAATAGAAACAATGACAAAACCCAAACTTAAAGCAATCCTAAAAAATATGGTAAAACAATGCTACCAAATGGACAACCTGGGAATTAACAAAGAAGAAATGCATAGACCTCACAAACATATTGTCCTCACAAAAAAAGGTCCCATCCAATTAGACTTTGAACGATGTCATTATGCTGAAAAAATGCATAATGTAACTCAGTTTTTGCAGTATATCAGACAGTTAAGATTAATTCCTCAAGCCAAGCTTCTAACACTATCAAAAAATTATGGAAAAACTAATAAAATCGGAGATATACTAAAAGCTCTATGACATTCCAATCCCAAGTCCTACAATTAGTATCTCAAATACCTAAAGGGAAAGTAACTACCTACAAACTTCTTGGAAATAAATTAAACTCTAAAGCATACAGAGCAATTGGACAAGCATTAAAGAACAACCCAAACCCAGTAACAGTCCCTTGCCATAGAGTTATAGCCTCAGATCTCTCATTAGGTGGATACTGTGGCAAGATGAACAATCCTAAGAAGATTAAGTTGTTAAAAGATGAAGGAATTACTTTTGAAAACAATAAAATTTCCCCAATTAAATTACATATGTTTTAAACCTACTTCACAAACTCCACATTATCTTTGTCTTCGAATTTCTCATCACCAGTTAGAAATTTAATCCCCAATTCTTTTGCTTTAGCCCAGCCTATACAATCCACATAACTTAAATGTTCTTTTTTATATTTTAATTTAAATTTCATCCCTCCACGAATATTTCCCAGATTGATAGGAATAAGACTCTTTGCAACTTTAATCAAAAAATTATATGCTAGATTTTTTTGCCCTTCTTTTACTAAATTATAATATAGTTCCATTAAATTATACTTAGTAACTAAGAATTCATAATCTGCATACTTATCATAATTGGGATTCTTTCTCAAAATTTCAAAAATAGCGTAAGTATCTGCAAAAATTGTCTTATCATTCATCAATCTCATCCATCATCTGTTGAGTTGACTTCTTAAACTTAAAAGTACCTCTAGCGTTCCATAAAGATTTAGAACCTTGCTTAATGTTTTGAAGATTCTCCATTATTTCTGGATGTAATCCATTGGTAATATTCTTTTTCTTCATAAATATGTAATAGTTAAACTCCTTAATAAATCTTTGTAGAAATAATTGTAAAAATATCCGATACAATTCTAAAGAATACAAAATTATATATACCATAAAGTGTAAAATAGCTACATGGAAGCCTGGTTAGAAAAAGCATTGTAAGAAATTCTAGATAACAATCAAAACTATATTGGAATGTTCAAACCACCCAAAAAATTAATGGAGTTATTAACGAGTCAGGGAGGGAGGGAAAGCAGAGATCACTATTCTTTAAAATTCAATAATGCCAAAATTAGTGGGAGTGATCTCAACAAATTTGTGGATCAAAGAGTATCGAAATTAAACGATGACAAAAAGAATGTTATAGGTATTGAATTATATAAAAAAGGACTTTGGGGAAAACCAGTAATTATCATTGCCATTGTCCCAGGATTAGACAATTCAAAAAAAGATTTTTCATATGACAACCGCCAAGGTGGATCTTCCTACATTGCCTTAGCATATCACCTCGATGTAGGAAGAAAATGGAAACAAGTAAAGATGTTTTTTGAACAAGATAGAACACCTGCATTTGGATGGCTAAACCAACTATTAGGCAATCTTGAAGTACAAACAGAACATAAAGTAAAATTCAATATAAAGAAATATTATCCCAACTTAAGTAGTTATGATTTGGCTGTATACTAAAGTAAAAAATAAAAAACTATCTTTTTTTCTTAGTTTTCTTAATCTCTTTCTCAAGATCTAACTCATCGAGCAATTCCTTATACCGATTTCGAATAGTAACTTCAGTTACACCTGCAACATCAGCAACTTCTCTTTGAGTTCTTTTTTCACCATGAATTAAAGCACTCACATACAAAGCAGCAGCAGCAATTCCAGTCGGACCCCGACCTGAAGTCAATTCAGCTTTCTGAGCAATCTCTAAGATTTCAACAGCCTTTGACTGAGTCTCAGGAGTTAATTTCAAAGATGATGCGAACCGTGCAATATAATCTGCAGGGTTTGATGGTAAAATAGTAATTCCAAGCTCTCGAGTAACGAATCGATACGTTCTTCCAATCTCCTTTTTCTCAATACCAGAAGCTTCTGATAATTCGTCAAGAGTTCTTGGAACTTCATGTCGTCTACAAGCAGCATACAATGCTCCTGCAACAACTGATTCCATACTTCTTCCTCTAACTAATCCTCTTTGAACAGCTAAAGTATAAATTCGAGCAGCCTCTTCCTCAACTGATTTAGGTAATTTCAAGAAACTTGAAGCCCTTTTCAATTCAGCAAGTGCTAATTTAAGATTTCTTTCAATAGCAGTTGAGATTCTATACTGCCATTTTCTTAATCTAAAGAATTTTGATCGATTTTTGTCACCTAAATGACCTAAATCTGAGGATTGACCAACTTCTGTACCTAATCCTTGATCGAATTGAGTATATGTCATAGGCGCACCAGTTCTTCTTTTACTAGTATCTCCGCCACCAGAACTATCGAACTCTCGCCATTCTTGAGTAAAATCTACCATCTTGTCTTCTAATACAAGACCACAATCTTTACAAATGACTTCACCTTTTTCACGATTGTGAAATAAGTTTATAGAACCGCATTCCGGACATTTTTTTACGAAGTTTGCCATAGTTATCCCTCACAATAATTACATTAATTTTTATTGTTCCCCAACAATAACTTTATATACTGAATGCATAGGTGATATATAAACCTTTGCTTTGATATCGTCGTCTAAGTTCATCTAGAGTCTCCAGAATATATTTTACTATATAGAAATTAATTAAACACAAGTTTTATAAAAATCCAACCTACATGAACCCTATGACAGATCCATTTACAGATGAACTACTTAACAAACTAGCTTGTCCTGTATGCAAAGGAGAATTAACCAAAAACGAGAAAGGATTATACTGTAAAAAATGCACACATACCTATGCTATTAAAGACGATATACCAATTTTGACGCCGCCGGGGATGGATTAAGGGCAAGTGTTTCATTCCTATCAGAGTGTTGTAATGGTTTACTTTTCTGTTTCTTTTTAGGCGTAAATATCTCTAGTATTGCATCCTCAACATCAGATTCTAACTGTTCTTTTTTCTGAAGTTGATCCTTAGTCTGCTCCCCATAATAGAATTCCACAATAGCCCGCCCATAAGACTCCATTAATGAAGTAAATTCAGAATCATTTTGGATAATCATATCATTAGTCTCTCCTACAAAATTCTTTCCAATGAGACAGACCTCTCCCTTTGTTCCATATTTGAATAATATATAATAGATATCAGTATCTTTATCATTTTCCAAACCAAGGATAAATTTCATATGACTAGATTCTCCTGTAAGTAGATAACTCACCAGCATAGGCATGACTCCCTCCTGGTCAGATGAACCTTGGGCAACCTTTTCTTGAAATTGAAGAGCATACAAATCAAGAGTACAATCACCATTCGGCATAAAAAGAAAAGGATCTCTCATATGCAAATCCAATAGTGTATCCTCTAAATTAGAAAAAACAGTTTGTTGGTATGAAACAACAGTCTCCTGTCTTAAAGCACTACCTCTACATCCTGCTAATGCAGCACATCCTGCCAAAATCAATCCTGCTCTATACATAAGGAATAGAAGTATAACATAATTTATAAATCTTAGCCAAACGCAAACTATATAACAGATAAAAATACAAAACTTCCATGGTGGACTTACTCACAGCAATTGTCGTAATCATAGCATTTACAGCCATGTTTATTGGCTCTATCACCGATCTAAAAACACGAGAGGTGCCAGATTGGCTCAATTTCTCATTAATAGCCATGGGCTTAGGGGTAAGAACAATTTTCTCAGTCGTCCAATGGGATTATCACCCTATTCTGAATGGATTAATAGGATTAGGAGTATTTGTTGCATTAGGCTATCTAATGTTCTACACAGGTCAATGGGGTGGAGGAGACAGTAAGATGTTAATGGGTTTAGGAGCCCTAATCGGTTGGGACTTTTCCTTTGATCATTTTATAATCAACTTTGGGATAGCCTTAGTATTTGTCGGAGCACTCTATGGTATTCTCTGGAGTTTTGGATTAATCATATTCAATTTCAAAAAGTTCATTAAAAAAGTAAGAGAATACCTCCATAATAAAAAAATATTCCCAATTAGAATTGTAACCATGGCAGTAGCAACCATAGGAATTATTGCAGCATTTGTTGTCCCCAATACAGCCATGAGATTAGTAATCATAACAGCAGTATTATTCATCTATGCCTCATTATATCTCTACGTTTTTTCAAAAGCGCTTGAAGAAGTCTGCATGATTAAAACAGTCCCTATTTCGAAAGTGACAGAAGGAGACTGGATTGTAGGAGTTGTTAAACACAATGATAAAGTCTTAGCATCAAGTAAAGACTTAGGAATAAAATTAGAACAAATTCAAGCCATTAAAAATGCAAAAATAAAACAAATTACAATAAAAGAAGGTATTCCCTTTGTCCCCTCATTCTTGTTAGCATTCTTAGTAGCCTTAGAATATGGTAATATCTTGATAGTATTAACTAGTTTATTGTAAACATAATAAACAATACTAACTAGAATCCTACTTCCTTCTCTGCCTTCTACGTTTTTCTCGCTTAATTCGCTTTCGCTGCCACTTCCAACGCATCTGGCCTTTCTTTTTCCATCTTCTGGAACTTCTCTTCATATCCTTCTTAGGAACTGACGGTCCTTTTTAAAGGTTTTGTTTGGAGATAAGCGAGAAACACAACCTTCAAGACGTCAGTCTTGTAAGGTTTTGTTTGGAGATAAGCGAGAAACACAACCTTCAAGACGTCAGTCTTGTAAGGTTTTGTTTGGAGATAAGCGAGAAACACAACCTTCAAGACGTCAGTCTTGTAAGGTTTTGTTTGGAACAAAGTGGGATATGGCACTACTACTACCGGCACACGAAGTGTGCAGTAGTAGTGAATAACAGTAAGACAAAACTCGCAGTCGAAGGACTGCGAGAGTGGGCACTCTGTGAGTGCCTCCCCTATTTCCTTCATAGCCCCAACTTTTTATCCAAAACAATTAAAAACCCTCAACCTAAAAAACAGTAATGCCTGATAGTCCTAAAAGGAAAATTCCCACCAAAATAATTTTATTTATATTAATCATCTTAGCATTATTCTTAGTAGGACATTTCAGGCAATATTTCATAGATTTACTCCAACAATGGCCAATGGCATGGTCACTATACAAACATGCAATCTCACAAATTGAAGGAAGAACACTTTTAGGATTATTCTATGCAAACTTCTTTGGAGGATTATTCTTCGTATTTCTACCAGTAGAAATCATCTATGTATACTACACATTACTAGATCATAATGATTTAATCATTTTCTTAGTATCCATGGTAGGAATAATGCTCGGGATGGCAATCAATTATGGAGTTGGAAGAATACTAGGATCAACCGTACTAAAATTTGCATTAAGAAAAAAGTTTGACTGGCTTACCAACCTCAACGATAAATACAGTGCATGGATTATAGTAATAGGAAATGCAGTAATATTTCCAGCTCAATTATACGCATTAATAGTGGGTGTAACCAAATATCCATTCAAAAAATATATGTTATATACAGCATTAGGAAGAACCATAAAATATGTTTTATTAACAGTAGGATCAGAATATTTCTTAAAAGTTATCATGCCTTGGATGCAAGCATTTATGTGAATTACATAAAATTCAATTGTTTATCATGCACTACTTGATTTCCTTTCAATCTATCAACAACAGCTGCAGCTAAAGAAAAATCATGTTCAGTAATAGCTTGCAAAACTTCAGTCCCAATCTTCACACTCTCTTCACAACTTAAACTACAAGGAAAATGAGATAATAAACAAGCATCCTTATCTCGATGAAAAATATTAGTAACTGCACTAAACGTCTCACCCAAACTATTCTGCACAACAGGTTCTTCAAAATCATTATCTAACTGTTCACGAACATGCCTGTGTTCATTAAAAAACCGGCAACAGCACCGTGGATAACCAAGTTCCCTACCAAGAAGATAGTGATTGCCTCGAAGTTCCCAGAGAGCCGTCCTATTGGCTTTTAATTCATCCTTAGAAATGTAAACAAACACTTGACCTTTTCTAATATCAGTTTTTTTAACACGAAGACCTTTATTTGAAAAACTCTGTTCAGAATCTAAAGGAATGACTTTAAATTTACTCACAACTACATGCAATGCATGTTTCTCACAAAAAGAATACAATCCAGGAAGTTGATCCTCATCATAACTTTGTCTGATAACGGGCTTAACACCACACAACAAAGCTACCATCTCAATCAACTTCATACGAGAACCTAATAGTGGGAGTAACACTTCCATATAACACATTAAGAATTTTGGATTAATAAGTGTTGCTATTTCCAATTAAATAAAAGATTATTTCAAAATCTTAGAAATTTTAACCACAAGCACAAGACAACCATGAGGAGAAAATATAAATCAAGAATAATCTTATCTCTTTGATTTCAATGTATAGCATGAACCAAATTAATAAGATTCTGAATCTTGAAGATATAATCACCACATATAAAAATGGTATTCCTAATTCTCAATTGTTCAAATTAAAAAAAATATGGATTCCATTTATTAATAATTCTAAAAATATGGCAGAATTAGCTTATTTAATCGGTAAAATAACTGGCGATGGCCACCTCTCTAAAAGTTTTGTCCCGATATTTATAGGTCAAAAAGAAGATATCCTAAATCTTAAAAAATTAATTATACAAAAATTTCCATTATCTTCAAAAATATTCAGTGTTGAATCCAGATTATCCAAGGGATTATCATATCGTCTAAGTGTCCATAATTGTTTATTGGGACGAGTATTGTCTTCACTAGGAGCTCCAAAAGGTAAAAAGACAGAAATGAATTTTGATATTCCAAATTGGATTATTAATAATGCTGAATGTACTAAATACTATTTACAAGCCATCTTTGAAGATGAACTATCCACAATTAAAATATCCAAAAAGTATCATTCAACTAAACCTAGATTCAAACTCGCAAAACATCCCAATAAATTACAAAATTTAAAGGAATATTTTGAACAATTAAAAATCATGTTGAAAAGATTAGATATAGATACTAGTGAAATAGCATATTCGCCAGGGATAAAATTGGAAAGAAAATATCCTTGTTTATACTTTGATATATGTAGAAACAAAAAAAATATAATAAAATTTGGAAAAGAAGTTGGTTTTAAGATTCATTCAAAAAAAATAAGGCATCTAAAAAAATGCCTTGTAATTCTCAAAAAAACAGAATTTAATAGAAAACCAACAATTAATGTATCAAAAATAATGGCCTTAAGAAAGAAAGGACTTACAATAAGACAAATTAGTAAAAAAATACCTCTTAATCGATCGTCAGTACATAGAGTTCTTAAGAAGCATGATGTGAGGGAGGGGATTTGAACCTTCTCGCTGGGTGCAAATGCAACCCAGTCCCGAACCCACTAAGGGACAGGATAACCCATGACATGGGTGCCCAATAGTAGACAGTTAAATCCCCGTCAACTTAAGTCCTGCGCTTTTGACCAGACTCAGCCACCCTCACATTAGAATAAAAAGGTAAGGAATACTTTATTAATCTAACCATTTAAAAAGTAAAAATAAAGAAAAAATTAACTAATCAATTGTCCTACTTCATCATTAGCATCTAAAGTTTCAGAATGCAAAACATCCAAAGCACGAAGCTTTTGCTCTTGCTCACGAATCTCAAACTTATCTACTAAGATTTCAAACAGATGAGGTTGAATCTTCAAAATATCTTTAACAGACAAAATACCATGAAGATTTTTATTAGTAACAACAGGCAAATGATTCACATCATGTGTCGCCATTAACATTAACGCCTCAAAGACATCATGAGCAGGTTCTGCTGTATGCAAAACTGTTGTCATAACATCCTTTGCTTTAAAGGATAAAGGATTTCGACCGGTAGCAACCATTTTTCTAACAATATCTTTGTCTGTTAGAATTCCCATCTCTTTTTTATCTTTCACCAACACAGCAGAAATCTTATGTTTCTCCATAAGTTTGGCACAAGTTTGTAAAGAACTTCCTGGACTCACCATAATAGGTTGTTGAGTCATTGCATCTCCTACTTTTACTCCTGTTTGCATGGTACACTCACCTCGATTTTTTAAGTACTATAAAGCACCCGTACTAACCCCCCATGCCTTCCTGATAAAAATAAAGTTTTTGACTATAAATACTTTCTCCTAATAATTTATATAAAGTGTATACTAAGTTCGTACTTAAAATAATAAAAATAAAATAATAAAAATTATTGATTGATCAAAATTTCAACATCCTTTCCAAAGAATCTCTTCAGATCCTCAAAGATAGGTTCTTTGATAAAACTCCGAGGCGGAATTTCTGTCTTAGCCAAGTGTTTCTCCATATCTTGAAGTGAACTTGTTTGAGGAACACCCAAACTTCCATCTTCTTTGATCTTGGCTTTAGAGATTTCTTTTTCTTCATGATCAATGTCATGAATAATAAAAGCTACATCTCCAAAGAGTAACACTTCACCATACTTATCTCCATGTTTAACTCGGATTCTTGCTTTCTCAAGCTCCTTTCCTCGTTTTCTCTGCATATACTCAATAACATGTCGATTCAAGATTCCAGCATCCTTCTTAATTTTGATAACTTCAGGTTTAGTCAACTTTCCAGCCTCATAATCCTGTTTTCCTTTAATAACAGAATTTAAAATCCGCAAATACTTTGCAGGGATCTTAGAACTTGAAATCATTTCATCCTCGAAAGTAGTCATGATATCAACATCTGCAACCTTCTCTTTCCCTTCAAGACGCAAAACATCTCGAAGTGTGGTT
>Ga0187833_10002803_pt1 | contig 18310 bp, 19 predicted proteins | sample ETNtaG_37_FD_167968 | JGI IMG/M metagenome (GOLD analysis project Ga0187833, IMG submission 167968) | Marine microbial and viral communities from oxygen minimum zone, Eastern Pacific Ocean - ETNP2014_SV_400_PacBio MetaG (Illumina Assembly) | ecosystem: Environmental > Aquatic > Marine > Hypoxic...
CGTATTTAAGCACGTACATTCAACTCACTATTGTCGCTTGCGGTTGTTAAAGAAAGTTTACTACGGTGGGCGTGTTCACTGTAAGTTATGACAAAACCAGAAACACGTATAGGGATAGTTTTTTCATTATTTTTTATCTAGTTTATTTTCTTTTTCCTCTTCATATTTTTTCAAAAAAGAATTCCATATAGAAAAAATAACAACAACAATTATTAATATGGTAATTATGGTAATGAATTCTGGTAGATGATCTTTGACATATTCAAACCAAATACGAATTAAATTTACAATGCGATAAATAAAATTTTCTGCACTTGTTGCTCCTTCTACAGATTTTGTTGCTCCTTCTACAGATGTTGTTGAAAAAAGTGTTTTTATTTCTCTAAAAAATAATATTATTCCAGAGTGAATTGATTTAAATTTAAATACTATTGATTTAAATTTAAGTACTATTGTTCCTAAGAATTTTAATGCACCCATAAAATAATTACAACATTCTAACCCCGCTCCTCATGGCATTCCGAATAGCTATAAATCTATCTCATAAATTACTAATCAAATTTTTCTTTTATTGGAGTAAAATAGAGAAAAGTAATTATTGCACCATCTAAAGCTACTAATAACATTGATAGACTTTGACCAAAAGCATTAGAAGCAAGAGCACCAGTAAAAAAACCAATAATTGTGCTAATTATAAATACGTAAACAAATAATTTTTTACCAAAAGGTTTAAATTTGTATAATAAATATAAACTAATAAAATAGAATACAGAAATAATTACTTCTATTAAGAAACCTAAAAGCAAACCAAGTTCGCCCATTCTATCAAAAATTCCATAAGTGGCATTTTCATTAAAGTCTTTTATTGCGTCAGATTGATAAAACATAGAGATAGTTGCTAAAACTATTAATGCCAACAGTATAATTATGAGATTTTTAAAAACCTTTTCCAAATTCATTACAACCTATTTCTTTTTCTTATTCATTTCTTCTTCTAAAGTTAACTTCTTAGCTTTCAGTCCACTAATAAACGCAGCGACACTCGCTCCTGCAAATAATATAGCAAAATAATATGAAAAATATGAAAGTGGCAACCAAATCAATGAATGAGCAGCTAAAGCAGCAAATAATATTGCTATTCCTAATTGTTTAATATTCATAATTTTTAAATATATTCATTGTATAAAGTCAATTCCCATTAACAAGGCAATAGCATTTGTTATTGAGCCAATGCTTTGAATTGCAACAACAATTCTTGCAAGCACAGACCATATTTTTTTGCCTTTGTATTTTCCCGCTGAATTCCAAACACCAACTGCGAGCAAAACTGTTATTGGAGCCATAACTATTTCAGAAGTGTTTAGTTCGAAGCCCATTCTAAGAAGAATGAAGCCTAATACAAAAGATACTACGATGTTCCAACCAAATATATATATTCCCCAAAAAGATATTTTAAGAGGCACATCGCCTTTAAAATAATTGTGAGTTATATCATCTAGAAAAGATTGTTTATCTTTTTTCATAATTATAAAGCCCAAAAGGCATGCTATTCTCTATATGATGGGAAACGGGATGAATAAAAAACTAGCTCAATATCTAAATTTAAATAAGTAGGCTTCCCAGGATGGAGCACTCCAAAATCAAGTGTTGCTATATTTTTTAAACTTACAAATTTCATAAATTTTGTCTATTATTTATCTAATAATGTAATGCTTCATTAAATATATATTATTCCAGTGCATAACTAATGATCTGAATCAAAACACCCTCTAATTTTTAACGTATTTAAGCACGTACATTCAACTCACTATTGTCGCTTGCGGTTGTTAAAGAAAGTTTACTACGGTGGGCGTGTTCACTGTAAGTTATGACAAAACCAAAAATATGTATAAAGATATTTTTTTCATTTATAACTATTAAAACCATTCATCATCTTTAGCTTTTTCAGTATCAGGTATCAGATTGGGTTCTGGCTCCGTTGGTTTTGCTGGCTTTGGATCTGATTTATCTTCCTTGGGTGGAACTTCTGCCGTAGCTTCAAAACTCGGCCAAGACTTTATAAAAATAACTTTTACAGGAGCTCCATAATAACCTACCGGAAGAGTGACTTCGATATAACCCTTATTCAAAATAAAAGTTCTACCGATTCTTGATTTATCACCCATATAATAATTTCCTGTAAATAGATTTTTAGTAATAGTTTTTTTTAGCAGAATTTTAATTTCACCCCTTTGCCAATTATATTTATTTGTGTCAGTAACTATTCCAATATAGTCATATCCAGTCCAGATATTAAAATCATTTTTAACTATTGCAATTTCATATTCGTTTGAATCAAAAGCCCAAATACCTTCTATTTTAGCAAGTGACTTATTTTTTAGATATCTATCTGTAAAGGAATGTTTGTTTAAGCCTTGAGGCCAGGGAAAGGGCCATGTTTGTTCTACATATGTTGTTTCGCAACCATAAAGAATTAAACCCAGAACCAGGATCCCTAGAAACTTTTTCATATTTAAAATTCTAACTATTTTTCCAATATTTTAAACTAGTTAGATTTATTTTATTTTCATTTCCTTGAATTAAATCCATTACACTATTTTTAAATTTTTCAGCTTCTTCATTACTATGAATTAATCGTAAAGACTTTATTGCTCGTGTTATTCTTAAATGATTATGATTGTTTTGACATATCCAGTAAGAATTCCTTGATAAGAATTCTAAAAACCATTCTGCTGATTTTTTAATATTTTTTTGTGCAATTTCTGATTTCTTTATAATGATGATTTCTTCATTAGTTAATATTGGTGATTTAAGAACTGCATTGCTTTTTTCATTTAGTGGAAAAACCCATTGTATAAAATTATGTGTATTCTCTATTTGATCGTCTGACATTATCCAAATATCTTTAAGATATCGTTTATAGACATCTGTTTCATTGCCTTTTAAAAAATTTAGCACAAATCGTTACTTAAATTGACTTTTGTTCTTTTTTTTTTCAATTCTCCATAAAACAAAAAACAAAAGAATTAATGCTGGTTGTATAATGACAAATATAACAATGTTTGCTAATTCGTAACCCATGCCGGTGATGTCGCCTATTACTATTAATACCCAAACACACCAGTTAAAAAATTGATCGATCATATTAACATTTATAACATGGACTTAATGATGACACACTTAGATAAGCAAAAACACGTATAGAGATAGTTATTTCATTTCTAACTACTAAAACCAGCCAGCTTCGGGTTCTTTATCCAAATCGTTCTTCTTGTCTTTTTCTTTCTTCTCTTTAGTTGATCTATCATTTTGTTTTTCTTTTATCTTTTTTTCTTCCTCTTTCTTTTGCTTTTTTTCTTTTTTTAGTTTTTCTTCTTTTCTAGATACTTTCAAATTAATATATTCTTCTACATCTTGCCTATTATATTTAGTAGTAGCGAGTCTCCCATCCCCAATCTTTGATCTGTGACATGCTACTGAAGTTTCATAGACATTTTCAAAAATATAATAAACAGTTCTGCTTTGTGAAGACAAAACTTCCAATTTTAAACTTGGATAATATTTTCGGAAACATCCACCCATAAAAGCATCTTCGCTTGGATAAGTTGATGCCAGCAAACTTAATAGCTGTTTTTTACTTATTCCTGGTTTAATACCTCCTTTAGAAAGTTGTTCTCTAGCTGTTGTACAAGAATACAACAACAAACACAGAAACAGGATCGCTAGAAACTTTTTCATATTTAATATATCTTAATTGTTGTAACAGGCACAATCAAAGCTAATATGAATCAAATATTGATATGATAGAAAATATATTTAAAAATTTATTAATAGCCGTTTTTTTTTTACTAATATTAATATTTGCCAAAAGTGTTCTTGAATTTTCCATTTTAAGCGAGGAACTCTACAAAATAAGTTACAATTTACCATTACCTATACCTATTTCGGAAATTTTCCTTTTACCTATTTTAGTAATTATTCTTGTTGCTTATTTTGCCAGTTTTTATTTGCTTTTTAATTTTAAAAAAATTGGAAGAAATATTTTTTTATTCATATTTATTTTTGGTATCATTGTCGGGCTTTTTATGGGACCATCAATATCTGATCCTATAGATTACTTGTTAGAATATCTGCTAGCTGTTTGTGATGGTGCTATTTTGGTATTTATATATTTTTCACCACTTAAAGATAAATTTGTATAATTTATTAATCTTATTAATCTAAAGCGATGCTTTTTAAATAAGTTTCATTAAAACTTATTGTTGGAGTATAGTTGGAGTATTTTTCTCCAGCATTGCTTAATTCGAGAGTGCTAAGCCTCAAAATAAAAGTTGCAAAGATTTTTTCTATGCCCGCCTCTAATCTAAATCTATAATTACATGTAAAATACAGTTTAAGTTTAGTGTCATTAAAATTGTAATCCGTTGATATTCTGTCAATAAAAAATGTCTTCTTTGATTCTCTACCACCTCTAAAATAACTTCTGGAAAATTTATCGCGATTAATATTATTTTTATTTAAAAAATCTACAAAATATTTTTCTCTTCTATTAACACACTCTTCTCTAAAATATTTTTGAGATATATAGTTACTACTAAAATAATAATAAGCCTGAATGGCTGCGATCTTTTTGTTTACTACAGCAACATCAAATACTTTAAAATAATTATCGATTTTTAAATTATTTATATTTTCATCTCTATACCAAGTATGTCTTAAGATGCCACCATAATTATATTCTTTTCCTTGAGAGCTCTCAGATATATATTTTTTTGGATTATCTAAAATTGTGATGCCAAAGAGTTTTGTTGGCAAGTTATCACTTGAGAATTTTAATCCAACATATTTATCATTTTTCCATATACCTTCTTTAATACTTCCATCAAGATAAGTAAAAATTCCTAATCCATGTTGTTTATCATTATAAAATTCTCCAACATATGTTGTTCCATCTGACCATCTGTAAGTCCCTTGTCCGTTCTTTTTGTTATTTTTATATTCCCCAACGTATTTATCTCCATCAAACTCTCCACCTACCCATGTGTAAGTTCCTTGCCCGTTCATCCAACCAAATTTATATTCTCCAACATACTTGCTTCCGTCAGCATATTGGTATGTTCCAAATCCATGTTGTTTATCTTGTTTAAATTCACCCTTGTATGTATCACCATTAACAAATTTTATAATCCCCTTTCCTTCAGCTGAACCATTCTTATGATCTCCAACATACACATCTCCATTTAACCACGTGTAAGTTCCTTGCCCATGGGTATCGTCATTTTTATGATCTCCAACATATTTGTCTCCGTTGGTATGTTGGTAGGTTCCGTGCCCAGATCTTTTCCCATTAATAAATTCACCTTCATACTTGTCTCCATTTGGATAGATAGCTTTGCCCACGCAATTACTCCAGGCTTTATAATCATTACCTTTACATTTGTTTTTGGAAATAATTTTAGTCGATACCTTTGATATCGAGATCCAAGTTGGTCCAATTGAGCTAATCCTTGATAAAACTGATTTTGTTAAACCAGAATTTTGACTATTACTATAAAATACAACTGCGCTACTAAGCGTTAACGTAAAAACTATAATTATTAAATATAATCTTTCTTTTTTTTTCACTGATTAGTTTTTTAATATCTATTCATTCATAACTTTTGCTATATTTACCAATCTAGATATAACGTCCAAAAATATAATAATTTGAGCGGCAATAGCCCATCCGTTTGGTTTTTTTTCTAATTTTTTTTTGATTGTATATTTGTTTGCACTTTTCCAAGTACCTACCCATGATAATATAGAATAAAAAATAGCAGTAAAAACTATCAGATAATAAATTATAGTAACACCCGCATCAGCAGTTGGAAGGAGAACAGTTGGTAATAAAAGAAAAACAAGTATAGTAAATATTATAGCAGGTAGCAAATAAAAGGCCCAAAAGCTTTGCTTTAACGAATAGTCACCTCTCCATAATACTTTGATAAAAAAATCTTTGTCTTGTTTTATATTAGTAGATTGAGTAGCAATTTCTTCATCTGTTTCTTTAATTTTATTTTCTCCATTTTTTTTTTTAAATGCTAATGGATATTCACCAAATCTATTTTTTCCCAATGTTCCTTTTTCTATTGTCCAAAAAAGAAGTATTATTGATCCTATAATTGGAATTAATGAGATAAATATAAACCAGCCTGATTTATTTATATCATGTAGCCGCCTTACTGTTACTGATATAGCTGGAATAAGAAATAAGAAGGATATAATATAACCAACAACCACTACGTTTTCATTGGGAAGGAAAGTGGGTATAGTTCCAAATATAGAATAAGATAAAATAAACCACCAATATTCAGATCGACTTGCCCTATTTGTAAAAATAAAAAATTTTTGAAAGCAAATTTTAACAGCACGAAATAAATTGATGTCCTCCATGTTTTCATCGGCATAGATATCTTCTTTTCCTTCTTTGGTTGCTGTCTGATTTTTATTTTCAGCGGTAATTGTTTTTTTCTCAACTTCTTTGCTTAAATCTTCGCTTTCAATAATTTCTGTTTGACTTTTAACTTCAGTTTCTTCGATGCTCTCTTCAGATTTAATAGGTGTTATTAAATCAACTTTTGTTGCCTCTTCTTCTTTAGAAGGAGTCGGAGTGGGTTCACGAGTGATGAAAGATTCAACATCTACAGGCTTTTCTGCTGGTTTTTCTTCTTTTTTCTTTTTAAATTTTAATTCCTTCAATTCATTAGCTTTTAACCATTTTCCTCTTAAGCCAGCTTTTACCTTAGTGTTTTCCTTTATTGTTTGACTATCAACCAGTTCTTGAAGACTAGAAAGAGAATTGACCGTTATTTCGGCATTGTTATCGTCAATAAATTTATAAATCATTTCTACTTAGGAAATTGAATTTCTCCAGCATGCTCAACGACAAATCCAGCTCCACCCCTCCTTAAGCTACATGGTTTGACAGAATAACTTGATCCGGAGGTGATATTGAAGGCTCCCTTGAGATCAGCTTCCGCTTTCTGAAAATCAAAATTCATATAGATAGCCATATCTTTTTTGACACTTGAGCCTGGAAAAGCGACATACTTCTCTTCAAAACTTAAACACCAAATTTCAGATTTTTCAAAAGGCCTAGGAGAATTAATCAATACGGTTTTGGCAGTCTCTTGCCTTGGCTTTTTGCTTAATCCTAAACCTTTCCATTTTTGCTTAAATGAAGCAACTTTAGAAAAATTATCCAAAGCTTCTAGATAATCTCTCTTAAGGTCTTCAAATTTTTCAGTTCTAATTTGTGTAACAGTTTTGGGTTCTTCAGGCGGCTGCTCTGGCTTTGGAGGTAATGAACTTCTACTTCTTGAAGCAGCTCTTGCTAAATTAATTTTTTCAGAAGTTGTCTTTAACTTATCTTCCATGTCGCTAAACTTCGTCTCTGCGCTTTGGGATATTTTGCTTAACTTTCTAATTTTTCGATTCTGTAAATAAATAAATGTAATCACAGCCACAACAAAAAGGAAAATCGCAATATATATTGCTATATTAACTATAAACTGAACAAAGTCGCCCTCTTCATCCCCCAAATCCAATTGGTCGATCTCTTTCCTTAAAGGGTCAATACGTTGTCGTAAGATAAATTCGAAAGCTGAAATATCAGATTTAATATCAGAGATTTCATCTTTTAAACCTGTTGCTTCTATTAATTGTCTTTTATCTATTTTTTCTACAGTTTGATTTATTATTAAACTATGATTCTTTTTTTTCTCAGCATTATTAATTTTTGTAATTAGTTTTTCTATTGATTTATAATCTTCCGACTTTTCTAATCCATCAATATGATTTTGAACCGATATTATTCTTCCTTTTAGTTTTTTAAGTTTTGTTCCTTCAAAATGTTCTTTTTTTAAATTTTCAAGTTCTTTTAATTTTTTTCTAATTTCTAGAATGTCAGTATTTTTTGTATATTTGAGTGTTTCTTCAACCTTATTTAATGAAGTCTGATAGTTAATTTTAAGTTCTTCATAATTGGTATTAACCTCATTTTTTAACCCTCGTAATTTATTTATTTCATCATCAAATTCCAATTTTTTATTTTCAGCAGCGGTTTCCAATTTATCTCTTTTTTCCATATCAAATTCAGGTTTTGGGTCTGGTTCTGGTTTAATTGTTTGATTTGTTGGCTCTTCATCTGGTTTTTCTCCTTCGGATGAAATTTCTTTTGCAAGTGCAAGAAGAAAATCGGGATAAAATATTAATATATTTTCTTCCTCTATTATTATAACTCCATCATTAATATTCGCGGAACTAATAGTTTTTTTTCGATCAACTAAATTATTGTTTTTCGCTATTTTGTCGAATAATTTTTTCATATCGGCATTTATTTTGACGGGTCTGTCTTTGGTCTTGTCTTGAACACAATACATTTTTAAAACTTCTTCAATTTTTGTATCTTCATTGATTTTTTCATTATCAATAATACTAATTAATCCACTTACTGGAGTAGCTTCACTAGTATGATAGTTGAAGATTTTGTATCCTGGTACGTCTTCATCATTACTAATGTGCTTCATTCCTTCCCTTAATTTTTTTACATTATAGGTACAAAATTTTTTTCTAAGTTCAGTAATAGATTTGTTACTGTAAAAAATTTTTGGTTCCTTTAATCCTTTTTCATGAAAAGCTGAAGATGAAGTATTTAAAATAATCGAAACTAATATAAAATACAGAAGAATTTTTAAAAAAACTACAATCCTCCTCATTTTAATTTTATTTTGCCTTGGGTTATTTTGTTAATTATTTCTTTTAAACCCATGATGAAAATTGGTTCGATAATGGAAGTTGTTTTTTGTATTTCAGCCATAGAGGTATTACCTTCGACCGACTCTTGGCTTTGTTGTAATTTAAGTGCGAGGTCTTGGCCATCTTTTAATTTTGCATTAATTTTACCTTCCAAATCCCCTAAAAATTTTTGAATGAGTTTAACAGATATTCCAGAGTTCGCTCGCAACAACTCAATAAAATTATCCAGTTTAGATAAATCCTTTACTCTCCATTGGTTATTAGGATTCAGTTTTGAGAGAATATCAATTTTGCTTTTGCCGGCCATCACCGCTTCTCCTAAAACGTTCTCTTGTGATTTTGGTTTAATATTGAGGTCTTTCGATCCCTCCGCTTCAACAAGTAGCCCATAAGCAACTTCATGTTTCGGCGTTTGAGTAAATTCAATAGAAATGGAATCAAAAACATCTTTTGGGGTAACTTTTTTAATCATTTTCGATAGGCCTTCTTGATCTTCTGCATCTTCAAATATAATCTTATAAAGAGTGCTTGCTTTTCCACCTAAACATATCTTTAAGGATTTAGATAAATCTGGATTATATTGGTCCTGTTTTATTAGATGGTTTAAAACCTGACAGACATAATACAAGATACCCGATAAAGCTAATTCAGAAAGTTTTTTAAGCTCTTTACCTCTAGCGCTACCAGCAATAATGTCAAATCCAGTAGCAAAAGCGGCAGCAAATTGTGGACTGTTTACTAATAACTCGACTCCATTATTCAACTTGCTTCTATTTGATCTGATTTTTTGTAAATTGTCATAACTACTTAATAGCAGTTCATCTTTTCCACTTAGTTCTTTAACCAAAGTAAGATTATTGCTCAGATAGTTTATCAACACGTCTTGTCCTGCCAATCTGAAAGAATTTCTCCAAATTAATTTAAAATCTTGCCAAATTGATAAATCAGAAGTTCCTCCACCAATATCAATTGTGACGATGTTTTGTGCAAATGAAATTTCTTGTCCTTCTGCAAAATATAGAGCGCTTGATAAACTCTCGGGTTTAAAGTTTACTTTTTGTTGAACGTTAAAGTTATCATCTCTTAAAGCAACATTAACTGATCTTCGGGTAATTCTTCTAAACTCTGTATAATGTTCAGCTGAATAAGCCTCCGGATAAGCAAAATTAAAAGTTATATTCTCAAGCTTTATACCTTTAGCCGCCGCTTCAACGCATGATTGTAATACCATTTGCGTTAAATAATACTTAACTTTTGTTCTGCTCTGTGTAGCTGCATCCCATTTTAAATTGAATTTTAAGGGTCTTTTATCATCTGGAAGATCTTCAATAGCATATAGAACTTGGTCCACGAAATAAATAAAATTACTTCTAAAAGGCAAATTCTCAACTGCTGCTTCTTGGAAAATTCTTTCTCTTAAAATAGTCATAAATGGGACGTTGATTAATCTACTTGGAACAAATTCTTTATGAGCCTGCATTACCTCTTCCTTCTCTTCTTCTTCGGTGCCCGGTTCGTAAGGTAGATTGATTCTGTTTTTAAAATTTAATTTTTCTGGTCGCTCTTTATTTTCTTTGAAATAAACGCACGAATTTGTCGTTCCAAAGTCAATTCCAACTGACCATATATTTGCCGTTTCTGGAATTGTTTGAGGTTCAGGAAACAATATTAAACCAACATCCAAACGCTCAGAATGATCTACAAAGCTTCTGCCTCCTCGTTGAGTTGCAACATTACACGCAATTGCTTCTGGGGAAGAATCAAGAGATCTCAATTCTGTGATTGCTGTCGTTTGTTGAATTGGAATTTCTTCACCAATAATCTGATGAGAATTATTAAAACCATCAATAAATTTCACTCTCTCATGCGCTCCCAATGGTTCAAGTTTTTTTCGAATGTCATCTACAGCAAAAACATTTTTTGGTAGAACGTTAACTTGCAAATTGCCATCATAGAAAAAATAATATTGATTCCAGTTTTCATTTTTAATATCCGGCCAAACACTGAAACTTAAGGGAACGGTTCTATTTTTAATAACATCTTTTGCTTTATATATTTTTTCTAATATGTAGTTAATGATGGATCCAGTATCACTTTTAAGTTCTAAATAAAAAGTTGCTTTATAATTATCTCCATCCGGTTTTACTACGCAGTTCGTAGACAAAGCTTCCGAGTCCATAAACATTAACATTGAACTATTTACTGGATAAGCATATTGGTTTCCGTCTTTTGAATGTTCTTTCAACTTCCTATTGTCTTCTGCAAATATAACTAATTTTTCTGTGAAAATATTTTCAGGAGTTAAATACAGATAGCCTCTTCCTTCACATTCTTCTTTTAACCGAATGTATAGTTTTGGATCTTGTTTTAAAGAATTTAAGGAATAATTTTCCCAAATTCTTATATCAGATAGATTTCTTCCTGTGGACTGAGCCACTCCAAAATCAGAAAAAATCGCACCTTTAATATAATCTGAAAATTCAGATCTTGTTTTCAATCCACAATCAAATTTTTCCCTTTGATCAGAAACTCCTCTGAAAGTTTCTGTAAGTTTGTCGTATACATCTTGTGCAGGCAAATTTAGGTTTAGTTTAAAAGGAACAATACTATCAAAAGTTTTCTCTCCTTTTTTTGCATCACTAGTTTGCTTGAATTCTTGTAATCGTCCTAGTATAGCATTAAAAATTTCATCATTTGCAGATCCTAGTGTTTGAATATTAGTTATTAAATTTCCAATATATTGGGATAAAATTTCGTACTGTTCTTTCCTCATATCTTTGGCGTTACACGGATCGATTAAATAACCATCTAAATACCATGGTAGTTTTGAAATATTACTGATAGCTGAATAATCTCTTGCAGCCGCAACTATGGTGTAGGGATTTATAACTGCAATAGCCTTTGATTTTTTCTGTACACCTGTCGTATTTTTATAATTTAATACCCCGATGGCGTTCCAGTCTTGATTTTGAGCCATTGTATCCGGTGGCTTAACATCAAATAATATATTTCCGATATGATCGTATTCAGAATTTTGTTCAGGTTCACCGGTAAAAGGATTGCTTCGAATATCGCTCATATTTACTATATCTGACGAAAGCTCAAAAATGTGATCGTAATAAGGTGCCAAAGCCAAAATAGATAAGGTTCCTCTCCATTCATTTACGATTGATGGTTCATTATCTAACAATCCATTTCTAACAATGAGTACTCGTGCCCAAACATCGGGAACTGAAATGATATCCGTTGAAACAATTTCTTCACCGCCACTTTTTAGACCTTTCGCTAATTTCTCTAAAAACGTAGAGTCTTCGCTCTTCCATTCTCCAGAAGAAGCAATGTTGGGAACTTGATTTTGTTCATTCAGTGGTGGTAAAACTTTTTTAACCATAATTATTTCTTACAAGATTTAAATAGGGTATCCATAAAAACCCCTAGACCCCTTTGATTTTTATTAATTTTGTTATAACAAATGTTACTCATTATATTTAAAAGTTTAAAGTTGCTGTCATCTGTTATCAAATTGTTAAATTGTTTTTTTTCTGACATATTTAGTTTCTCCTTTAAAGAAACTCGGTCCGCAACTTCATTGGGTCTATATTCTGAAAAAAACTCAGGTGATAGCAGGTTTACTTTTTGATCAGAATTGGCTTCTGTAGAATAGTACATATCTGTAAACCAAAGAAGAATATCATGACAAAATTCTTTCATGGACAAAACAATCTCTTGTCTATTTTCGTGTCCTATTTCGCATTGTTTTGTTTCAGAATTATAGGTCTGTTTATAAATCAGTCTTTTAAACCAATTTTCATTTGAATATTTTTTTATCCTTGCCCAACTTCCGGTAAGTGAAGGTCCATACATCCAGTTGTATGAAAATGCAAAACGAATTAATCTAGATATTCTTTCTTTTGAACTTAGTTCATTTGAAACATCTGGAATATCTTCCCAAACAACATTGTTGGTTGGATTTTTTCCTATATGAAATATTTCTTGATTTTCGCTAATCGAATTATTTTTATCGAAAAATTTTAAAGCTCCTAAAGCAGCGTACAATTCAGGAAAAAGTGGTGGATTATTCTGTAAATTACCACCCATCTTAAAATTTGGTATTTTAGATAACGGATCCCACCCTGTTATATAAAGTTGATCAAATATTTTATTATGTTTAAATAAATTTGCGTAATACTCCAAGGCACCCTTTGTTTGTTCTATAAATTGTTCAGGTCTTGCGAACATCTCTTCTTCCACATCTTCATCCGGAACTTCGTAAGTAAAGTAAGGCAGCATCAAAGCACCACCCACGTATAGATTGGAAGTTACTTGCATTTCTTTTTGGATGTTTTTTATTCTTCTTGCAATATTCGGAAATCCAGAAGCTCCGGTTCCTCCAAATATAGAACTAAGCAAAAATATTCGAACTTCTTCACCGCCCTTAGCCTGATCGATTGCTTTATAAATTTGTGACCAAAAAGGATCTTTTTCATTTGTCGTTGTAGCTAGCATCGCTGCTGCTCCAATATTTGGTCTTGCCCGAAATCCTTCTGATAATTGTTGTTTTTTTTCTTCCGGATTATATAAACAATCAATAAGTCCTTGTACTTCAGGCTTTAACCTATCATACAGGATCATTTCCTTTAAAGTGGGATTCGCACCTTTGAGTGGCAACCAAACAGAATCAGCATTTGTAGTTATTAGTGTTTTAAAAAGACTGCTATCTTGGGATAGGTCATTTTTTCCGGTCTCTCTAAGACTTTTTCTTAGATTAAAATATTTGCTTAACAAAACCTTGGTTCTGCTAATATTTCCATTCGCTTCATCTTGGTCAATCATTCCAGCCCAAAGCTGTTCGGGCCCTAAACCAGCGGCACAACTATAAACCAGATGCTCCAAGCATTTTGCTCCGGTTCCACCTAATGCAATAATAAAATTCTTCATAATATCTTCAACGCTGGTAATTTGTTTGCCAATAAAACTGACGATCTTGCAAATCTAGCGGTACCCAATAGCACTGATAAATAGTACGCTAGAGTATAATATACCATGATATAAAAAGTTAATGAAAACGTACCTGTTTTCGTAATATCTTGTGATGCTGGAAACCTAGTAGAATTTAAAATCCAAATATTAATAATCAGTAATAATCCTATAAAAATTCCAGATACAACAAGCCAATGAATTGCGTAAACTTTTGCCTTTCCCGGTGCATCCACATTTAGAAAATGCGATCCTAAACTCCAACCTAGGGCAAAAACTACAGTGGTAACAAGTGACCATATATTAAGCCAAGCAATCATATAAAACATATCAACGGCAATCTCGGCAAAAGTGTAACCAAGTTGATCAAGTTCAGCTTCATCAACTAATTTTATTAAAATTCTTACTAAATTACCGTCAGGATTAATTTCTCCTAATAAAAGTGTTAGGATTAACCAAATACTGAGTGCTGCGAATACAGCATAACCAATGGTACACAAAATAAATGATCTTATTAAATTTAATACATTCATTTTTTTAAATCAAAATCCAATCCAATAGATGCCACCAAAGTAGGTTTGAACTCTTCTTCAGCAACAAGGTTTAATATTTTAATTATTCTGAGTAAATTTAATGTTTTGAATATCTTGGGTTCAGTATTTGTAAAAGTATCTGCGTTAGCTTTTGAAAGACTCCAACTTTTAAAAGCATCTACTGATGCAGTTCCAATTTTTGCTGTATACAAATTTGTTACTACAAAATACCGCCAACCCCATCTTAATTTATAATCCTTGATTGTTTTAACTCCAAAAATATTTACATGAAGATGTTTATCAATTCCCGTTCCATTTACTTCAGTTTTACTAAAATTATTAATTTTTGCCTCTTTCCATACTTCCCCTTTTTCACATTCAACATCTCTTCTAGACCAAAATTTTTCTTCAAATTTATATTCAGCAATATCGTTAGATCCTGGAACAATAAAATCAGTATTCTTAAATTTAAATTCTATTTGTTTTAAACCCTGAGAAATATTAAATCTAAAAACAGGTAAACCTTGATCTGTATAATGTAATTTGAATGCTTCACCCCCAGAATTGACGTTAATTAAATTTTCTTCTTTTATATATTCAGAAACATTTAAATTTTTTGAAATAACATTGCTTGTAATTAAAGAAAATTTATAATCAACTTCAACTTGTTTTTCCAGTAACGCATCTTGTTTTAGTCGATTTTTAATAAAGTTTACATTTTTTGAACTTCCAATAATTAAAACATAAAAAGGTCTCTTTTGTGCATTGGCATAAGTCCTGGTTCCACCCTCATCGGTCGGTATATCATATATAATTCCATTAAATGAATTCATGACACCCAATATACCGATCGACTTTCCTTGTCTTAAAATTGCTTTGAGAGGTTTTTGTAACTTGGTTCTCTTTGTTTTAACAAGATCCTTTGAGGACATAAACAAATCGGTAACTACAATATATGTTGCATCCTTATCTACGGTAATTGCATTAAAAACTTTATCTAACCTGGTTTCTTTATTATCAATTTCGCATTGTAGATTTGAATCAGGACACGTATAACCACCTTGTTCGGACATTTTTTCAACTCCACGTTCATCGAGCATTTCTATATTTTTACCAAATTTGTGATACAAGGTCTCACTACCCAAATCTTCTGCAGCACTTGTAAGTTGGTCAATTATATCTGGAAAGAGGTTTTCAAGGGGTGGTCGTTTAACAACATAACCTAACATGCTTAATGATCCGTCAAAAAAAACATATACGGGCTTTTTCTTACTATTGGTGTTAACATCGCTTAAAATCTTTGGAGGGGGTGGAACTGTAAAATTAGGTTGGCATTTTTCCTTGGCATACAATGCCGAGGTGAAAAGGATCGCAACTACCAAAGATGTAAATATTATATGAAAATTTTTCATACGATACTTAAAATTACCCCTCGCTTTTTATTATTCTTTTTCTTTTATTGCTCGCGATTTTAAAGTTAATGGTAACTAAAAATATATTCGTTGATCTGTATCAAAATACTTATAGTTATATTTGTTAATCTTTGTTGTGCATTTGAAATATAGCTTTTGTAGCAAAAATACATTTAATAGAACTGTAAATACAATATGAAAATTTTTCATAAGATATATAGAGTTGTTCCTTTTTGCATTATTCTAATTTTATTTTTTTCTTGCAGTGAAAAACAAGATGAAAGAGTTAGCAGAGGTCATTTAGATGCAGTTAAAATTCAGTGCAAAAACAAATCTGACACTAAATTATGTAGTATTGAAGTCAAAAAATCTTTTATTGAAAATGGTCATAGATATGTAACTTTTGAAGATCTTTCTAAAAGTCAAACAAATGAAGTTAAATTAAATTGTGCTCCAGAAAAAGATTATGGTTTAGTTGCCTACAATGATTGTTTAGAAGAATGGAAAGATCTTGCTTTAAAAGATAAGCTCACAGATCCAGATAATGAACGAGAACGTATACCAAAAGACAACATTGAGAAATTAAAAGAGTATACTTATTATGTTTTAGCAGGAACAGAAACTGATCCTTTTGGTGCAGGCACTGGTGTTGCAATCGATGAACATTATATTGCAACTAATTGTCATATAATTCATAAAGAAGAAGGAAACAGATTTACAAATACAATAAAAGTATGGAATTTATTTGATGATAAAAAACAAGGTCGTGTAAAATTGTTTAAAGAAGGTTATTCAAAGGATATTGATATTTGTATTTTAAAAACCAAAACAAAATTAAAATATGTAAAGAAAAAAATAAAATTTTCTAAACTTAAACAAACAGATTTTGTAAGAGCGCTTGGAAATCCTGTGGGAATTAAAGGTCACACTGCTGACGGAAATATTAATGCTTTAGAAGTATTTAAAAAAGATTTTTTAGGATATAATTTAAAAACTCCAAATAAAATAATTGTTCATGATGCTGCAATGGGATCAGGTAGTTCAGGAGGACCTCTATTTGATTTAGCGGGAAACTTGGTAGGAATTAATACTTGGGTAATATCAAGTAAAGAAGCTACTGACGGTCAGGGTGGCGTCTATGTATCAGGGGGATTTGGTCATGCGCTTTCAGCTGACCACATCAAAGATGTACTTAAGGACTAGTTACTTACTTTAATTTTAAAAATTAATGGTTTTCCCACTTGTTCTTTGTTCTTATAAGCAATAATTCTTATATCTAAATCTTCATTCTTTATCAGCAAGGTTTCGCTAAATGATTTATCGCTTTCAATAATTAAATTTTCACCATTTAAAGTAATTTGGTCAATATCAAAAGATTTATTAACAGTTCCTACAATATCAAAAAAACCTGAGGAAGGTACTTTCATTAACTCATTTTTTTTAACCCATTTAGGCGAAGTTATAATAAATGCTTTGTTTGTTGGCGGCGGTGGAGGCGGAGGTGGTTCTACATCGATCAGTTTAACATATTTTTCATTTATGTAACCTTGACTACAAGTTTTTGTAGCTATTAACATCCAGTCTGCTTTACCTTCTACTCTTGCCATAACAGAGATTTTTTCCCCTTTTTTAATTTTACCAATTTGTTTTGAACCTGTTTTAGCTGCTTCTAACAAAAATCCATTCTTGCTAGCGACATGTTTGTATGACATATCTTCGCATAACGCTTGTATTTTAGCTTCGTCTTCTAGTCTCTTATTTTCTTCATCAGTTTTATTTTTTTTCACTTTAAGACAATCGTATTCTAACTTGCACATTCTGCCGATCTGCGCCATATATCTGCACCAATATTTTTGAAAAATATTTCTATCCTCTTCTTTTATACAAACTACTTTAGCAGTTGAGGGTCCTTTTGTTGCTGTGGTAGTTGCACAGCCTCCTTTTGGTTTTATTGTAGTTCCATCAGTGGTAGCTCCGTTTAAAAGCAAAAAACCAAACATTAAAATCAAAAAAGTGTACAAATTTTTTTTCATTCAAAATAATGATATACTTAATTTAATCGAGAGTCAGTGTCTGAATCAGTGGTAATTTTTCTTTGATATAGATCACTTCTTGTTTTTCTTTTTCAATGTGTGGTGCATATGAGGTGCATGAAAAATCTATACGGTAGACGCGTTCGCCGGTAAGTTAAGACAAAACCAGAAACACGTATAGAGAGAGTTTTTTCATTTAATTCAAAACTTCTTCCTTATAGATTTGTCATTATATTCATTTTTTAAAGGTATAATTACTTTCTCACCATTTAAAATAATAATTCCGTAAACGTTATAATGCCATCTAGTTCCCATACTTCCAGGTGTATTTCTTCGCTCAATAAGTTTAATTGATATAAATTCTTCTTTTATATTTGGTGCTAAATTTTTTCCTTCTTCAGTATCTATAGACTTAATAACTTTGTAGCCTTTATAGGTCCCGTAATATAATCCTGAAACATAGGTTTCTGGGATTTTGCTTACACAATCAGATACATTTTTAGTTAAAGACATTTCTTCATATGGCGATCCCCAACCTGTTTTTATTGAATGATTTAAA
>Ga0187833_10002804_pt1 | contig 18307 bp, 24 predicted proteins | sample ETNtaG_37_FD_167968 | JGI IMG/M metagenome (GOLD analysis project Ga0187833, IMG submission 167968) | Marine microbial and viral communities from oxygen minimum zone, Eastern Pacific Ocean - ETNP2014_SV_400_PacBio MetaG (Illumina Assembly) | ecosystem: Environmental > Aquatic > Marine > Hypoxic...
TTGATTTTTTTTAGTATTGATAGTGTTTCTAATAGTTTTTTCTTTTATTAGTTTTTTAGAAACATAAAAAACACCGTGGTGTTTTTGGGCTTTGGAATTGCAAGGCAATTCCAAAAGATTTATAAAAAAACAAACCAAATTCAAACCTTATGGAACAAACTAATCCTCAGGATATGACTCCAGAGCAGGTAGAGGCATTAAAGGAGAAATTAAAAAAAATGTCTCCTGAAGAGCTAAAGGAATTCCAGAAAAAGCAGTGCATCTTCTGCCAGATGATATCTGGAAAGGTCCAGGCAAAAAAGGTATTTGAGGATGATAAGACAATCGCAGTGCTTGACATAAACCCTGCAAATCCAGGCCATGTACTTCTTCTGCCAAAAGAGCATTACACAGTTATGCCGCAATTGCCTGACGATGAGATATCTCATATCTTTATGGTGGCAAAATCCCTTTCTAACGCTATCCTGAGAGCATTGGAAGCAAGAGGAACAAACATCATTGTTGCAAACGGCCCTGCAGCTGGCCAAAGAGCCCAGCACTTCATGGTTCATATTATACCAAGAAAAGAGAAAGACAATGTAGAGTTCAGCCTGCCACAAAAACAGATACCTGACAAAGAGCTTGACATAATTAAAGACAAATTAGCAGCAATACTTAGCAAAGGAGCAAAACCAAAGCCTGAAAACAAAGGATTTGATATTTCATCCCTTGATAATCAAAAAGTTGTAGAAGGAGATTTTAAAGAGATTAAAGAGGAAGCTAAACCAGAAGAGAAAACAGAACTGCCAAAACAGGAAGAGACCAAGAAAACCAAAAAACAGCCAGGCAAGCCGAAAAAAACTCCAAAAGAAGCAAAAAAATCTCCAAAAAAAGGCGTAGACCTTGACGATATAGCAGACTTGTTTGGTGAAAAATGAGTGAATCAAAGGAGAGCTGCATATTGTGCCAGATACTGGATGGCAAAGTACCGTCAAAAAAGGTTTATGAAGATGATGAAATAATTGTTATTTTAGACGTTAACGGAGCAAATCCTGGCCACTGTTTTGTTATGCCCAAAGAGCATTATACAATCATGGAACAGGTCCCAGACCATATGATTGGGAAACTTTTCCAGATAGCAAATAAAGTATCAAGCGCTGTTTTTGAAGCGCTAGAGATAAAAGGCACAAACATCTTTGTCACAAACGGAATTGCAGCAGGCCAGATGGTGGCCCATTTCCTGATCAATGTCATACCAAGAAACGATAATGACGGCATAAACCTTCAATGGCAGCCAAAACAGCTCACAGAAGAGGAAGTGTCAACAGTTGAATTACAGCTAAAAGAGGCATTCCAGAACACAGGCAGTTTTCAAAAAACACCTGAAACTCCAAAAGAGGCTAAAAAGCCTGAAAAAGAAACTATTTCAGATGATGAAGATTACCTTTTAAAACAGCTGAGAAGAATACCTTAGCAAAGTATTTAAAGGAAAGCTCCCTAACAAATCATAGAGGGCTTGTGGTCTAGTGGCTATGACGTCGCCTCGACATATCGAAGATAGTCTCTTCGAATTTGGACCGGCGGAGGTCGGGTGTTCAAATCACCCCGGGCCCATCAATTCCACTCAACCACAAAGACCCGTTCGTAATATGGAAAAAAGCAAGCTGCCAGGATATCTGTTCATTGTTCTTTTAGCAATAGCTGTATGGATGACATTTTTGATAGTTAAACCATTCATGATAGCAATCATAACAAGCGTATTAATAGCTTACATTACATACCCACTATATTCAAGGATTAAAAAGCTGATTAAAAACAAAAACATATCTTCATTGATAATGGCCCTTCTGATTGTTATCATCATTACACTTCCCTTGTTCTTTATCCTGAATGTTATCACAAAAGAAGCCTATGTTGGCTATATCCTATCAAAACAGAAGATAGTAAGCGGAGACATTTTCCCAGGAGCTTGTGAAGACAAGACCAACATCATCTGCTCTTTATCTGCGCCTATAGAAGAGTTCATCTCAAATCCAAGAGTAAGGTTTTATCTGGAAGACACTGCACAGAAGGTTAGTTCTTATATAATCAACAGCGCCTCTTCTTTTCTCTTCTCAATCCCTGTTATGGTACTCAATTTTTTCATTATGATATTCATCATGTTTTATCTGTTCAGGGATGGAAAAGCGATTTTTGAAAAAGTAGAGAACCTAATTCCACTAAAAGGGCATCATAGGAAACAGGTCCTAAAAAAGATAAACAACGTAACTTATGCTGTTGTTTACGGCCAACTGCTGGTTGCAATGGTGCAAGGTGCTTTAGGTGGCTTGGGATTCTTAATCTTTGGCATACCATCCCCACTGTTATGGGGTGCGGTCATGGCTCTGCTTGCTCTGGTTCCATGGGTAGGGACTGCGATAATATGGCTGCCTGCAGCTTTATTCCAGATTATCACTGGCTATATTCAGTCTGATACCGGACTTATAACCAGAGGCATATTGCTTATTCTGTATGGTGCCCTTATTGTCAGTACAATAGACAACATACTAAAACCTAAACTAATAGGAAAAAAAGGAGGCATACACCCAATATTGGCGCTGATTGGCGTCTTAGGCGGATTAAGCGTGTTCGGTTTCATAGGGATCTTTATTGGTCCAATAATATTGGCAATATTTATGACTTTAGTGCAGATATATGAAGATGAAGAAAACCTATTAGCGATAGAGAAAAGATGAGATTAAGAGTTAAAGACATGGATATTGCTACTGGCAGAGTTCTTGTGGCAACACTTAATGAAAAGGATGCTGAGAAACTAGATATCAACGCATTAGACCGGATAAAGGTAAAAAAAGGCAGAAATACAGAGACTGTTGTTGTTAATATAGCAGAAGGTAAAATTGCTGTCCCTAAAGGTAAGATAGGTGTTTCTGAAGGGGTTGTTGATTCTCTTAAGCTAAAAAAGAATGATATTGTGGATATTGCTCTTGCCAGAAAGCCATTATCAATCAGTCACATAAAGAAAAAGCTTGATGGCCAGAGACTGTCAAAAAAGGAGATCAACCAGATCGTTTGGGATATTGTAAATAATAAGCTAAGCGGAATAGAGATTGCATATTTTGTTTCTGCCTGCTATACTCACAGGCTGACTTTAAACGAGACTGTTATGCTGACAAAAGCAATGGTTGGTCATGGAGATATATTAAAGTTAGATAAATACCCTATCATAGACAAGCATTGTATCGGTGGCGTTCCTGGAAACAGGACCACAATAGTATTAGTCCCAATAATTGCTGCAGCAGGCCTTACAATGCCAAAAACAAGCTCGAGGTCTATAACGAGCCCTGCTGGGACTGCCGATACAATGGAAGTCCTTGCAAATGTTTCCCTTTCTATAAAAGAAATGAAGAGAATTGTGAATAAGATTGGCTGCTCCATAGTCTGGGGCGGCGCTTTGAATCTTGCTCCTGCTGATGATAAGATAATACAGGTAGAAAGGCCGCTTGGTATAGATGCTGAAAGCCAGCTGCTTGCGTCGATTATGGCTAAAAAACATTCTGTAAGCTCAACTCATATCATCATTGATATTCCTGTTGGAAAAGGAGCTAAAATAGAAAAGAAGAAGGATGCTCAAAAACTAAAAAAGGAGTTTGAAGCAATTGGAAAAAAGCTGAAAAAGCATATAAAAGTAGTGATAACAAACGGCTCACAGCCAATAGGTAATGGCATAGGCCCTGCTTTGGAAGCAAGAGACGTTCTATGGTTATTAAAGAGGGACTATAAGGCCCCATTAGATCTTGAAAGAAAATGCATTATACTGGCTTCTGAAACATTCAGGATGGCAGGTATCAAGGACGGAAGGAAAAAGGCATTGGAAATATTGAATTCAGGCAAAGCCTACAAAAAGATGAAAGAAATCATAAAAATCCAGGGAGGAAACCCAAATATAAATCCAGATAAGATAAAGTTAGGCAGGTATAGCTTTACAATAAAATCCAGTAAGAACAGCGTTGTTAGGGACATTGATAACATTGCTGTTTCAAAGATAGCAAGAGTAGCAGGAGCCCCTTTTGCAAAAGGCGCTGGTATCTACCTGTACAAGCATGCTGGAAAGAAAGTAAAAAGAGGAGAGATCTTATTCACTGTCTATGCTGAAAGCAAAGAGAGATTAAAGTATGCAAAAGATGTGCTAAAAAAGCTTAATCCTTTTGTTTTAAAGTAATTTCCTGAGTTTGATTTCTTTTTCTCTTAAGCACTCAAACTTCAGTTTTCCACGGAAATTGAAATTGTCTCTGCTTCTGAACTTACAGTCAAAGAGGTTGTTATTGCACAATGAGATGATATCCTTAATGCCAGTCATGTGCTTGCATAGTTCATCATCAAAAAGCAGCCTTATGTATTTGTCAAACTCGCTCTGTGTTTTATCTCCTCTTCCCTTTAGAAATGCCAGCCTGTCTTTCAAGCCCCTAAATTCATCTAATTTATCCTTCTTTTTATCCAGAGAAGTCTCTTTTTCTTTCAAAAATCCCTTAGGAAAATATATCTTCAACACCCCAATTAATAGCTCTTGGATAACCAAGTATATAAAGTTTTCTATAGCAAGAAGTTTATTCCACCTTAGAAAAATATTTAAAAAGAAGGGGTTATTGAATTAATAATGCGAAATTATATCAGCATAGTTAGAGATATTGAAAGAAATCTCATGCCATCTGATACTAATTTCTCCTGGTATAGTAAAAGAACAGAGGCAGAGCTTAGAAGAATACTTGAAGACCTAAAAGACCTGCTATTGTATAAGCCTGAATTAGATGAAAGCCATCAGGAAGTTCTCCAAAGGTTATACGAATTTCTAAAAAAGAACTATAAAAGCTATCGTCATCATAAACCTCCAAAAGATCTTAATCCAAAAGAGCTGGATAATTACCTATAATCAGTATCAGAGAGGTTTGAAGAGCGTTATCGCTATATAAATAGGAACAAACTACTGAAATATTGTTACAGGAAAATACAGCCCATTTTCAGCTTTGGTAGAAGAATGGATGTAGAAGGGGAAAATAACCTCCCTAATGGCGAATTAAAAGGCCCTGCTTTAATAATCTGCAACCATACATCTAATCTATTAGATTCCTGCTATGTCCAGTCCTTAACCAACCACCATATTTATTGGATAGGTGATATCTATTTATTTCAGTCTACTACAATCAGATTGCATCATCGCAGAGGGTTTAAATGGTTCTTTGACACATTAGGTATTATTGAAGTTAATAGAAAAAATCCAATAAGGGCGCTCAGAACTGCTCTTGAAAAAAGCCTGCACGTCTTCGAGAAAGGAGGCTTAGTTGGTATCTTCCCATTAGGAACATATGAAGAGATTAAAGGGAAATGGGACACGTATGGTCACGCTGGTGCTGTAGGTATACTCCAGTATGCAGAGAAATACCTGCATACTAAGATAGCAATTATACCTGTGGGAGTAATAGATGGAAAGCGGATTCTAGTGAGGTTTGGAAAACAAATAATGGTACCTAATAACTTAGAAACCCCTCAGGACCGAAAAACATTCGCAAAATTTCTATTAACAACAATAAGGCAATTAGAGACTTAAATCTCAGTCTAAAGAAAAAAACGCCACGGCCCAGACTTTCAAAGCGAAGCTTTGAACCTTTCGCTCTTTGAACTGGGATATCCCGGAGGAAATGGGCTGACCTGATTCTTAGTGACTTAACACTCAAGGCTTACGCTTCTATTTAATTAATAGAATCCACGCAGTACCAGGTTGTGCCACCGTGGCTTAAGATTAAAGATTTTTCTCTATATATATAAATATTCTTATATGTCAGAAATCTAAGATTTCTGAGCATGCTCAAAAACCGCTAAACTGTTTTTGACACTAAGAAAGAGCTGTTTACCCACTTTTAACAAATATCTGGCATTATTTGCCAATCTCGTCTAAAAACACCAAAAGATTTAAATACTAGATAGTGTTCCTATATATAAATTTTATTGAAAATATCTATGATAATAGTCGGGGGTGTTGGAAACTAGCTATTATCTTGGTAATCCCTATTTAGTAGGTGAACTAAAATGCCTGAAATGATAAAGAAATGCCCTGAATGTGGTGGAATTAATCTAGGCTGGAACAGAGAAAAAGGAGAGATAGTCTGTAAAGACTGCGGATTAGTTCTTGAAGATAAGATGGTTGATTTCGGCCAGGAATGGCGTGAATTTGATTCTGAAGATGGAGATAAAAAGCGCAGAACAGGCGCTCCTATGACTTATACTCAATATGATCAAGGATTAGGCACAGAAGTAGGCCAAAAAGGCGATTTATTAAGGATGCGCGGCAAAAACAGGGATAAATTCTTCAGATTAAGGAAATGGCAGTACAGGATATCAACTGCTATTGAAAGAAACCTGAAATTAGCTTTGGCCGAGTTAAAAAGAGTATCCTCATATTTAAAACTGCCTAGATCTGTTGAAGAAGAAGCAGCTAGAATCTATACCTTAGCTGTACAAAGAGGTCTAGTAAGGGGCAGAAGCATGGAATCTGTTGTTGCAGGAGCCTTATATGCAGCCTGCAGAAGACACGATGTCCCAAGGACCTTAGATGAGCTTTCAGAAGCTTCAAGCATTGAGAAGAAAGAAATTGGAAGAACTTACAGGTTTGTAACAAGAGAACTTGGCATTACAATTCTACCTAGTAATCCAGCTGATTATATTGCAAGATTCGCATCTGCTTTGAAACTCAGCGCAGAAACTCAGTCTAAATCAATTGAAATTCTGGAAAAAGCGCAAAAAGCAGAGCTGACATCAGGCAGAGGCCCAACTGGCATTGCTGCTGCGGCTTTGTATGTTTCTGCTTTAATCCATGGTGAAAAAAGAACCCAAAGAGAAGTGGCAGACGTAGCAGGAGTAACAGAAGTCACAATCAGGAACAGATACAAAGAGCTTTTAGACAGATTAAATCTTGAAAAGGACATTAAAAAGGTCAAGAAGAAAAAGAAATAATCAGAATTTAAACAAAACCTTTTCAAATTCTTTTATTTTGTTGTTTTTTATATCAACACCTTCTTTTTTTAATAATCTTATCTTCTCTGGACTGTTCATTTTGCCTTTATAGCCGCCTAAGCTTCCATTATGGCTTACTATTCTGTGGCAGGGTATTGTTACCGGGTGTTTGTTGTTTTTTAGGGCCGTACCCACTGCTCTATAAGCTTTTGTCCCTAATTTATCAGCAAGAATCTTATAAGTCGTAACCTTTCCTTTAGGAACTCTCTTTGTTAATTCTAAAACTTTTTGATTAAAATTCATTTTTTATAAATTATTTTTATTAAACGATCATTAACTAAACTTTTTTAATATGTCGGAAATATACCACTGGTTTCTAACCAGTGGATTGAATCTACATTCCAGTTTTGGAAGGTAGTATATTTCTGAGCATGCTCAAGAACCACTGGTTCTTGACAGGGGAGAATAGACACTTCCCGCTCTCCATATCATAACCAATGTTCTCCACCCTCTTGCACCTTTGTTTTTCGATAGAGCGCGGTGGGTGGAGGGCATTGTGTTGCACATGGAGTGCATGGTGAGTGTACCCTCCCTATTTATTTTTCTTTATTTATTGATAATTTTTTAGTAATGGTTCTTTTTTTATTAGTTTTTTATTAATTTATTTCGTAATAATACTAATTATTTTATTAAAATTCTTCTTAGTCTGCTCTTTTTTATATTTTTTTGATAAATTTATTAATTTATTTCTATTTACTGATATTTTCTTATTTTTTAATAATTTATTAATTGATAAAACAAATTGACAAAATTGAGTAACATTGTGCGGCTTTAATGTTTTTCTGCACCGTTCAAAATCAAGCAAATAAGCCCTATCCTTAACAAGAACATGCTTCAGAGGATGATGCATCTCCTCTTTATTTATCTTCAGCTTATCCAAAACATACATCTGGTTAAAGATATCCTTCAAAACCGTCTTTATCTTCTCTTTATTGTTATTCTTTATATAATCAACGATAAAATCCCCTTCAATAAACTTATAGACAAAATATTCGTTAGAAGAAAACAACACTTTAGGCCCAATCTTATGCTTATTTAACAACTTCAAATACTTAACCTCATTACCAATCCTTCCAATAGCTTTAGACTCTGGGTTCTTTATCTTAATCGTAACCTTCTTACCCTCTAAATCCCCAACATAGATCAATCCACGATGACCTTTTGCCAGTTTCTTAATCTTAGTTATCTTTCTCTTCTCCAACTCTTTTAACATCATTGACTTCTCTATCTTATAGACATACAAATCCTCAAAAAAGATGTGCAGCTTAGAGATATCAGAAAACTCAAGTAAATTGTCCTTAATAATCTCATCAACCTTGTCTTGCTTGGTAAAAGAGCAAAAAACAATCAGTATAATCCCGTCTTCAGCTAAATATCCAGAAACATCATTAAGAAACCTTTCAATAACCTCATAGCCGTGCTTACCGCCATCTAAAGCAACATCCGGGTCTCTGGAATCTTCTGGAAGAAACGGCGGATTAAAGACAACAGTATTAAACCGTTTTTGCTTAATCCTTGAAAACAAATCACTTTGAACAAACCTTATTTTCTTATTCTTTATCTTACTCTTACAGTGCTCAATCACATCTTTCTGTATATCCACCGCAAGAACTGATTTAACGCTTTTCTTCTTAGCAGCCTCAACAGCCTGTATCCCAGAGCCAGTCCCAATATCCAGCACATAACCTTTAGCATACCTTTTAACTTGGTGTGCTAATAACGTGCTGTCTTCTCTTGGCTCATATATCATTTTAGAAGTCTTTTAACCAATTCTTTAGGATTATCACTATAAACAACCTTATCTTTCAGAGCATAAGACTCGCAGGCATTCACAATCTGCTCTGCAACATCAGCAACACCACCACTCCCAATAAGAACACCCAATGGCTTTTTCTCATACATCACAGTAGTTAATTCATTTAGAGTTCCAAAAGAACCACCAACAGCAATAACAACATCACCATTCAGAACAACCTCTTTATTCCTTCCGGGTATCCCTAAACCAGTATATGCTATCTCGCTCTGCTCTAAAGGAAAACCATAAACATCAACATGTTCTTTCTTATCTTTAGCAGGGCTTATAGCTATTGTCTTACCTTTCTCAGCTAAAGCACCTTTTACTGCAGCAAACGGGTACCCTAAACAACCGCCAGTCACCAAAACACACTTATTCCTTGCAACCTCTCTGCCTAGCTCTTTTGCTTTCTCTTCTATCTCATGCTTTGTGTTCTTGCCCTGGCCGATTATGGCTATTTTCATAAGAACTCATTTCTCAGGAATAATTATCCAAGCAATTAAATAAGCGAGAATTCCCCCTCCAATACTAAATATTGTCAATAAAACCCACAACAGCCTTATTACTGTAGGATCAGTGCCAAAATATTCCCCAATCCCTGCACAAACACCAGCTACCATTCTGTTTTTACTGCTTCTGAAAAGTTTTTTAGTTTTCATAATATCATCTTAACCATCTCTTTAGCAGCCTTCCTCATATCCTTCTGCTCATAAATCCCTCTGCCAACAATAGCATGCCAATTAGAACCAGCAGCCTTAGCAGACTCTGTTAATTTCCCACCCTGAGCAACTAATCCAGGAGAATAAAACACAGGCTTAAACCTCTCAAGCAGTTCTCTATAATCTTTAATCTTTTCAGGCTTATTCCCAGGAACGACAAAATCCTTAACACCAAGAGAGGCAGCTAATTCATAAATCCGTTCAGGAGCATCATCAGCTATAAATCCGCCATCATTAACCAAATACCCTTTATGAGTCATCTCTCCGCCAACTATAACTCCAAAACCAGCCTTTTTAGAAGCATTAATCCATGCCTTCTCTGTTTCAGGGCCTGCCTGAGGAAAAAGTATCACAGCATCAACACCTTTAACAGCTTTCATAAAAGCATCAGCCATATCAGGAATATCAGTACCGGCCTTTTGATGGTCATAAATTATAGGTAGATCAGTAACCTCTCTTATCACACTAACAACCTTAGGAACGCCATATGGAACAGCTAAGCTAAAACCTATCTTATAAGCCCCTATACCCTCAACATCAGCTGTTTCTTTAACTAATTCCTTAAGCTTTTCAATAGAGCTAAAATCACAGGATGGAATTATGCTTCTGTCCAGTTTAATTAGTTTGCTCATTTTGGTCAAGATACTCTAAAACCTTGGTATACTCTTCTTTGGATATCAATGAATGCTCTCTCATATAGCCAAGCAGCTCTTTTAATGTTATCAAGCTGTGTAATTTAATGCCTTCACCATCCAGCATCTCCTTGCCGCCTTGGCCCCTGTCAAGTATAACAGCAACATCATTCACCTTAGCATCTGCCTGTTTGACACCATCTATAAATCTCAGCTTAGAGCCGCCATTGGTTATTAAGTCATCAATCAAAACAACCTTTTGGCCCTTATCAATTATGCCCTCAATCATTGAGTTAGTTCCATACCCTTTTGGTCTGCGCCTGACATAGATCATAGGTATCTTTGTCTTTATAGAAATAGCAGTTGATATTGGAATCCCTGCTGTTTCAACTCCAGCCACTATGTCCATCTTCAATTCCTTTATCAATGCTGAAAACTCATCTGTAACTGCCTTAAACGCCTTGGGGTAAGAAGGTAATATCCTTAAATCAATATAAACAGGGCTTTCCCTGCCAGAAGCAAGCTGAAAACTTCCAAGCTTCACAACATTCGCATCGCACAAAGCCTGTGCTACTTTTTCATTCATTATATACCACCCCTCTGCCTTTTATAGTGTCATTTAGAATTCCATTATCATATATTAACCTTCCGCTTATCATAGTCATAACAGGCCATCCTTTGAGTTTTCTGCCGTTAAAAGGGCTCCACTTGCATTTTGTCTTTAATTCTTCATTTTTCACTTCTTTTTCTTTGTTCATATCAACAATAACAAAATCAGCATCATACCCTTCTTTGATATGCCCTTTGTCTTTAAGGTTAAATATTCTTGCTGGATTCTGTGATGTTAACTCAACAACCCTCTGTAATGTCAATTTTTCTTCATTAACAGCATTAAGCAGTAATGGAAGTATTGTTTCTATACCAGGAACACCATAAGGAGGATTCTCGCCTTTCTTTTCCTCAACAGTATGAGGTGCATGGTCTGTTGCTATTGTATCAACTAATCCTTTATTTACAGCACTCCACAAAGCATCCTGCTCTTGTCTTGTCTTTAAAGAAGGTTTCATTTTGGTAAAGCCATCTTTATCATCTTCATTTGTTAAAAATAAATGGTGCGGAGTAACTTCAGTGAAAATATTTGCTTTCTTGTGTTTCTTTATAATTTTAAGTTCCTCTTCTGTAGAAATATGACATAAGTAAAGTCTCTTCTTCTTATTATCAAGACTTTTGAAAATATTTATTGCCTTTTCAACAGAAGCACCTTCTGCATGAACACTTATTCTTTTTGCATTTCTAAAGATAGATGTTAAGCTCTCATCCTTATCAACCAGTAAATTCCCTGTTGTAGCATCCATATACACCTTTACTGATGCAATATTCTTTGCTTCAGTTATCTCACTTAGATTGTCTGGAGTTGAGCCAAAATGAAACCCATAATTAACAATAGATTTAGCTGCCAGCTTTCTTTTCTCATCCAGTGCTTGTATTGTGGTTGTTGGAGGATTAGAGTTAGGCATATCAAGGAATGTTGTAATCCCACCACAAGCAGCTGCTTTTGAGCCTGTAAAAAAATCCTCTTTATGCGTTAAGCCTGGTTCTCTCATATGAACATGGCAGTCAATTATTCCTGGTAGAATAACATTCCCTTTAACATCTATTATCTCATCAACAGTTACTGTATGGTCAATTATATCCCTGACCTTATGGTTTTCCAGCAAAAGATTCTTCTCTACTAACTTCCCCTCTTCAAGTATCTTTCCGTTTATCATTAGTGTGCTTTTCATCTTTTTTATTAATTAAAAATCAGGGTTTAATAAAGTTTTTTATTCTGCCTTATACACACCATCTTCCTCCTCAACATCAATTATATTTCTTTTATCCTTTTTCTTCTTGGGCTTTTCTTGGATATGTACTTTCTGCCTTTTTGGCCTGAATAATGATTGGATGCTGTGAATAGTCCCTCCAAAAAACAGAAGTACACTCACCACAAGAAGAATCACTCCAATAATCAACAAAGGAAGCCCAATATAGATAAAAAGTATAGTAACTGTTAATATCGCGCCAATTACTATGGCAAATATAGAAATAATGAACAGGAATAGTGGTGTAAACAACCTGCCTCTCATTATCACAGCCATGGTTCACCCTTGGTTAAAGTATTCCTCCAATTTCACCATCTTCCCTGTCTTCAATCTTGCAAACTTACCTAACTCACTAAGCTTCCTTAACTGCTCTGAGTTAAACACAGGTCCGTCTTTGCAGACCATTTGGTCATCTATACAGCACTGTCCGCATATACCTATGCCGCACTTGAAAAAACGTTCTAATGAAATCTCACACTCAACATTGTTCTCCTCGCAAATCTCAAAAACCTTTTTAAGCATTATTTCTGGACCACAGGCATACACAACACTAAACTTTTTTTCTTTAAGCATATCCTTAAGCAAGTCTGTTGTAAATCCCTTATGCCCAGCACTGCCATCATCAGTACACATTTTAGCATCAAACATTCCCTTAAAGATAAAATCCTTTTCTGTTTTAGCACCACATATCACTGTAGGATTCTTAAGATCTTCTATAACGGGTTTTAGTGGAGCTAACCCTAATCCTCCAGCAACAACACAAGCATCTTTTTTCAAAGAAAAACCATTTCCATAAGGCCCTCTAACACCTACTTCATCCCCTTCCCTAAGCTTAAACATAGCTTCTGTAAACTCCCCTTTTTTCTCAACAGTAATTGCATTCTCCCCAGAAAGACTGAACGGCTTTTCATCAACATCCTTAATCCACACCATCAAGAACTGCCCAGGTTTGGCATCAATCTTAACATCTAGTAAAAACGTCTTAACTTTCGCGTTCTCTTCAGTTATTTTCTTTATTTTCACTAGTTTAGGCATTTCCATTTTAACTATCATTACGATTTATTTTTTTATCATTAAAACTTTTCTTTTTTCTTAGGGGGAATAGTCACACAATGCTCTTGCTTCTGTAACACTATGTTCCCCACCCCCTTGCACTTCTTTTAGTTCAATGAGCCTTTTGTGCATCTTACATTCCGGTTGTTTAGGGTGGGTGGAGGGCATTGTGTTGCACATGGAGTGCATTGTGAGTGTACTCTCCCTAATTATTCTTAGTTTTTTACTGATTTTTTTAGTAATGGTCATTTTTTATTTTTATTATTTATCTTTTATCTCATCTACCGATTTAATATTATTTTTCCCCATATATTCTTTTATCTCATCACAAACTTTACTAAAAACATCAATCCCTCTAAAATAAACACCAGAGCCAATTCCAACACAGACAGCACCAGCCTTAAGCATTTCAATTGCATCTGCACCAGTACTAATTCCACCAATCCCAATAACAGGTATCTTAACAACAGAACAAATCGACCTAACCTTCTCCAAAGCAATCTTTTTAATCTTAGGCCCAGAAACACCGCCAGCCTTATTCGCTAAAAACTCATTCTTCTCAGGACCAACTGTATTTATAGCAGATATCACATCAGCACCAGCATCTTCAACAGCTTTTGCAATCACCTTTATATCAGAAACATTAGGTGCTAACTTAACAATAATAGGAATTGAAGTATTTGCCTTAACTTCTTTAACAACAGCAGATGAATCAGAAACAGAGCATGCAAAAGGCTTTCCAAGCTCATCCTCAACATTAGGACAAGAGATATTAACCTCCACAAAGTCAGGCTTTGCCTTAGACACCTCTTTAGCAACTACACCAAAATCCTTAACATCCTTGCCAACAATGCTTGCTATAATAGGTATGCCTTTAGATTTAACATACCTAATCTCTTTCAAGCTAGCCTTAACACCGGGATTAGAAAGTCCAACAGCATTTATAATAAAGTCATCACCAGCCAAAACAGTAGGATTCTTATGCCCTTCTCTTGGCTCCAAGCTTATTGATTTTGTAGTTACAGCACCAACACCATTCTCAAATACCCGTGACATCAATTTACCAGAAACACCTAAAACCCCTGAAGCAAGTATTGTAGGGTTCTCTAGCTTAACATCACAAAGTTTCACAGATAGCATTTAAACCAGCTCAATATCCTTGCTAAAGCATCTCTCGCAATAGTTGCATTTAACCTTTAAAGGTTTTTTCTCAATAACAGAGAATTTAGTATTTACCCTTTCCTTATTCGTTATACACTGAGGATTAAGGCATTTAATCACATTATCAATAGAGCCAGGCAGATTGACATTTATCTTTTGCTTTACATCATACTCTTCAATGATATTCACAGTAGCTTCAGGAGCGATTATAGCGATCTTATTGACCTCATCTTCTGTAAGGACCTTCTGCCCTATCTTTATGATGCATTTCTTTCCATGATTCTTGCTTTTAAGATTAGTGGCAACAGAAACAACATTATTATTCCCTTTCAGATTAAGTATCTCAGCTGCCTTAAACGCATTCTTTGCAGGAATATGGTCTATTACAGTCCCGTTCTTTATTGCGCTGATTTTAAGTTCTTTTTTCATTCTACCTTCCCCAGCACTAAAGCAAGTAATGCCTTTCTCACAGGAATTCCATTCCCAGCCTGCTCAAAATAAACAGCATGGCTTGTTTCATCCAGTTCAGGGCTTATCTCATCAACCCTTGGCAGAGGATGCATTATCTTCAAGTCCGGTTTAATATGTTCCAATAAAGATTTATCCAGCTTATAGACTCCTTTGTACTTATTATATTCCAAAGGATCTGGAAACCGTTCCTGCTGTATCCTTGTGACATAAAGAACATCAAGCTTTTTACTTACATCAAGCAGCTTAGCTGTCTTTGTATATTTCAGCCCTTTCTTATCCAGCTCCTCAAGGTACTCGTCAGGTATCTGCAATGCGTTAGGAGCTATAAAAAAGAAGTTCGTCTTAAAATGAGACAACGCTGTAGTAAGTGAATGCACTGTCCTGCCGTACTTCAAGTCTCCTAGCATCCCAATATTCAGCCCATCTAAAGTTCCTTTTGTTTTCTGTATTGTGTACAGGTCAAGCATAGTTTGCGTTGGATGCTGATTAGCTCCATCGCCAGCATTGATTACAGGAACATTTGCTGCTTCGGAAGCTAACCTTGGGGCTCCTTCAATTGGATTTCTCATAACTATGACATCAACATATTGCTCTGTCATCTTTATAGTATCCCAAAGCGTCTCTCCTTTCTTGACAGAAGTCACACCAGGAGTTGCAAACCCTAAAACCTGGCCTCCAAGCTGCTCCATTGCAGATGTAAAGCTTAATCTTGTTCTTGTAGAAGGTTCAAAGAACAGTGTTGCTAAAATCTTCCCTTTCAGCAAGTCAATCTTATCCCTTTTCTCAAACTTCTTAGCTGTAGCTAAGATATGCAATAGCTCCTTCTTAGAAAAGTCGTGTATGGATAGTATATCTCTGTTTTTAAACATGCTAAAAATATAACTAATTCGTTAAACTATATAAAACTTACGGTAACGAAAAAGATAAAATCCGACAGAAATAAAAGGGTTCCCCCTACGTCGTAAAAAAGTAGGATTTAAGGGTATTTAAAATCTTCGATTTTAAAGACACGTTTTCTAACGAAAACTTTGTTTTTAAATGTTTCTTTAGTGTTAGGTTTTGTAGATATTCTTCCTATGTCCAACTTTAATCACAAGAATAACTAACTTCCCTTTGTCAATATCCATTATGATTCTATAGTCTCCAACACGAAATCTATAACCAGAGTCTCCAACAAGTTTTGTCACATGAGCTTCTGGTCTAATCCTTATCCTCTCTAAAGCGTTGCCAATCCTTTGTTGAGTTTGTTTCTCTAATTTCTTTAATTGCTTTTCAGCTTTATCAGAAATAACTATTTCATACATTATAACCCTAACTCTTTCTTTACCTGTTCAAGCGATTTAAATTTGCCTTGCTTAATTTCCTTACGGGCTTGTTCTATATCTTTTTTAGTCTGTTCGCTCAATTCCATTGTATCTTCAAGTATATCCCAGATTACTTCCTCGTAGGTTTCTCTGTCAAAAATCTTCCTTTTATTTAATTCGTCTTGTAAATCATTACTTACTTGGATTGTAGTTACCATAGTGAATTATAGTACGCTATAGTATATAAACTTTTCGGTCCTTTATTGCAAACTGCCAGAAATAATTGCCAAAATGATTACAACAGGTATTAAAACTCTAAGTTGCCACACCAGCTTATTATAAGTCTTATCCTCTTTATACTCGTTAGTAAAGATAGCAATCCATATATTTATTCCTGCACTCCAATAATGCAAGTCCTCTCCTGTCTTCTTTTTATGAAGCACTTTTATTTTAAAATAAAGAATAAAGCTGATTATGATTAAGTAAATTAACAGCAAAACAGTAATTAATGCAAATATTGGTCCTATCATTTTATAGTGTTAATGGAAATAGGTTTTTAAATGTTTCTAACTGAATAATTTTTAGTAATAAGTTTAGTAGCATCCAAGAGAAAGATTTAAAAGATAATTAAGATTGCCTGAACCTATGGCTGATGGAAATCTTACATTAGATGGCGAATTGTTACAGGGTGGTGAATTAAGAATACCAAGTTATGGTGTATTCATTCCAACTCCCGGTGATACATTAGAACACGCAAAACCATTTATGGATATTGGTAATGTTGAAGTTCTTGAAGATAATCCTGACTTAGAACGTGTAGTTCATTTGGATGGTAAAACACAAGAGATGATAGGAAAAGCAGCTTCTTGGGGCGTTTATTTTTTTGATTCGTCAGGCTTAATCTCAGACGATTTTGAATTTGTAGGTACAGTTCAGTATGGGGGGGAAACTGCGTCAGTAAGGAAATCAAGAGTTTACGGATGTTGGGATTTTTATGTTGCATCTGAACTAGCTGATGGAAAGGAACAAATTGTAGTGGCTGATGGGGTAGTGGCCCCTCATTGGATGGGAGAAGACAGAGTTGCTGTTATTGATGGAATTTGGCATTTAAGAGAAGGGGACTTACACTCTAAAAAAGCATTATTAGAAGCAATTGAACATGACGTAAGAGCAGATCATAGAATTATCAGAAATTGTCATGAACATGGTATAACGATGGATTTTCTTTTTTATATGGGCCAAGGATATAGGCTTATGCAAGGAGATGTAGATGAAAGACTTGATATGGCAAAAGTTCTTCACCCTAATTTTAATGCGCAAGAATTAGGTTATAAATAAATCACTTTAATGCTTAAATAACCTTACACCTGAAAAAACCATAGCCATACCATGCTCATCAGCAGCCTTGATCACTTCTTCATCATTCTTAGAGCCGCCTGGATGTATCACTGCCTTAATTCCAGCTTCGGAAGCTGCATCAACAGCATCTCTAAAAGGAAAGAACGCATCAGACGACATTACACCATCTTTAGCCCTATTATCAGATTTCCTTTTAGCAATTATAGAAGCATCTACTCTTGACATCTGTCCAGCACCAATGCCATATGCAGTCTTATCCTTGACAAACACAACAGAGTTTGACTTAACATGCTTGTTCACTTTCCATGCAAACTTCATATCCTCAATCTCTTCTTTAGTTGGCTTTCTCTTTGTCACAACCTTTAGCTTTAATTTATCAACTTCAGGCCATTCCCTTGTTTGTACCAGCATACCACCAACAACCTTCTTCAGCTCATAACCTTCATCAGACTTGGTTATAGGCCCGGTTTCTAAAATTCGTAAATTCTTCTTGTTCTCCTTCAAAAACTCCAAAGCACCCTTATCATAAGATGGAGCTATCAAAACCTCAACAAACTTGCCTTTTGTCTGTTCAGCTACCTTAAGGCTACAGCCCCTATTCAAGGCAATTATACACCCAAACGCAGACATCGGGTCAACATTATAAGCATCCCTAAAAGCCTCTTCAATACTCTTTCTTGAAGCAATGCCGCATGGATTTGCATGCTTTATTACAGCAACTGTTGGCTCTTTGAATTCTTTTACCAGCTCAAAAGCGCCATCACCATCCATTATATTGTTGTATGACAATTCTTTGCCAAACAACTGTTTAAAATTAACAATAGAAGTCTCATGTAAGAACGGCTCTTTATAAAAAGCGCCTTTCTGATGAGGATTTTCACCATACCTTAAATCCTGTTTTTTCTCA
>Ga0187833_10002805_pt1 | contig 18303 bp, 16 predicted proteins | sample ETNtaG_37_FD_167968 | JGI IMG/M metagenome (GOLD analysis project Ga0187833, IMG submission 167968) | Marine microbial and viral communities from oxygen minimum zone, Eastern Pacific Ocean - ETNP2014_SV_400_PacBio MetaG (Illumina Assembly) | ecosystem: Environmental > Aquatic > Marine > Hypoxic...
CACTGGTGGACCGGTTGTAGCGCCAGCTGCAGTGCCGGGTAGCTAAGTATGGACGAGATAACCGCTGAAAGCATCTAAGTGGGAAACTCACCTCAAAACTAGTTCTTCCTATAGAGCCGTGGTAGACTACCACGTTGATAGGCTGGATGTGGAAGCGCGGTAACGCGTGTAGCTGACCAGTACTAATAGCTCAATTGGCTTGATTTATGCACTGAAAAAAATTTTTAAAAATTTAAAAATAATTAATAAATTACTTACTATTTAAAATTATAGATATCTAATCTTTTTTTGAGAAATACGATCTAAACTTTTTAAAGTTTTTATTTTTTATTCTTGAGTTGTCTTTTCGTAAGGGTATTAAGGTATGTATTTTCATATAAATATATTCGGAACTAGAGCTTTATAACTATGGCTTAAATAATTTTTGGTGCGTATTCATCTTTATATCTGTGTGCACCATCTCTACCTTTTTCTGCATTTTTTTCAATATATTCGTTGTATGTTTCATTAAAAACAAGCTGTTTGGCAGTTCCAACGTTCTTCCATAAATCATAATTGATATATCCTTTGTGTAGAGTATCTAAGATAAAAGAACTCAATTGTGCCGGTTTTTTTATGCGAAAACGAAAATCCACTGATACTCTTGGCACTGGAAGATGGTCAAAAAGTGTACGGTGTACTGCACGAGGATCCAAGATAGCGCACATTCCAATTTTTAATTGGAAAGGGTTTGGCTTAATTGAATCAATCGTTTCGATTGCTTCATCGTAACTTGAAAATTTTTGTAGGCAATTAAAATCACTTTTAGGTGGGGTGTCAGCGATTTCAATGTTCATACACTCCCCTCCATAATATATTGGCATAATAAATATAACTGAATCAATAGGTTCTCCAGCCCATACGTCACTATGATATTTAGTTGAAGCGTAAGGATGATCTGTAACTTTCATTGCTTCAAGACGATTTTTTACTGAAATTCTAACGTTTCCAGGACACTGAGCTAATTTAAAAATTTTATCTGCATTATGAGATTCAACAAAGTTAGCTAGAGCTTTTTGAAGCCTATTAACTTCGTTTGCCATTTCGCTTTTGGCAATAATCGAACCATTTTCAGTTAAGTTTCCTATCTCCTTGATATTTTTATCAAGAACTTCATAAATAGAATTGTTCTCAGCGGCATTACCAGAAACTTCTAGAATTTTAGCAACATACGCATCGACTGCTGATTTAATATTGTCAAACAACATTTTGTTTAACCGAATAGCTTGAGCAAGACGCAAGCTGGTTCCCGGAAAATGTTTTCGAATTCCATCAAACAAAGTATCAGCATGCTTCAAATACTCTATTATAACTTTCTCCTCTGTTATCATGCTAGTTCATCCTTTCCGAAGCATTCATACATGCTAGATCTCATAATTTATTATGTTAATAAAAATGCTTTGATGTAAATCATTAAATATTCTTTTTTGATTAAGATCAATTAAAGAGTTAAAACGGATTAATCACTGTCAAATTTATACTGTAAATGTTTTCATATGGAAAGGCGCATTCAAAGAGTTCCCTGCAGAGATACTAATAAATTTATTGATAATTCACAATTTTTTTATCAAACTAAACGAAATCAGTACCTAATTTCTGTTTGTATTCTAAATCCAATCCTTCTAATGAGTTTTTTTTAACCTGCTCGACATTTTTGCAACCGACGACACAAGTAGTCACACCAGGTTGACGCAGAATCCACTGCAATGCATATTGTGCCATGTCCATGCTTTCGGGCACCTCTCTTTTTTTAATCTCTTCTACGTCATTGATCATGTCTGTAGTCATTTTTTTGTTCTGTTTTGAACGTAAATCATTTGCAGGAAACATATGTTCGATTGAATATTTGCCACCTAGAAATCCTCTCGCTAATGGAATGCGAGCAATTACACCTAACCCATTTTTTTTACAATAAGGCAACAACAATCGTTCCGCATCTCTTGACAGTCTGTTGTAAACTACCTGAATAGTTTGTGCTTTCACTTTTTCAGCTGACTTTATCTGATACAGGTCGTCATTTATAACTAATGCATGTTGGATTGATATACCGAGATAGCGAATTTTTCCGGATTTTACATGCCTTTCTAAAGTCATCCACAATCCCTCCTCGTCAAAATCTTTGTTGTTTCCCGAATGAAACTGATAAAGATCAACATAATCCGTTCCTAACGCCTTCAAAGATCGTTCCAACTGCTCAGTAACACTTTTGGGAGACCAATAGGGAATACGATCCATGAAATTATTGAATGTATGACCAAATTTTGTTGCAACGATCCAATGTTTTCTGTTCTCACCTATCGCTTTTCCAATTAACGATTCTACTTGATGATGACCATAACATTCAGCAGTATCTACGAAATTGATACCGCTATCTGCAGCTGCCGCAATTATCCGATCAATTTCAATTTGAGTAAATTGTTTTCCTAATTCGCCTCCAAATTGTAAGGTACCTAAACCGATGAACGAAGTAATCAAGTCTGTACGCCCTAACTTTCTATACTCCATTTTGATATAAAACCTCTCAATTATTTTAACAATAGACTCTTAACGATTCAGAGTCTATCAAAATTATACTTTTTTTTAATTTAATTTTACCAAAAATTTATATTATTTTTTTTTTAAAAAACCATTAATACAGTTTGAAGTTAAAGAATGATAGTCGAATATTTCATCAATTTTAAAATTTTTTTCTTTAATAAGAAATTTATCAATTGCGGTTTTGGCATTTGCTTTTCTATTTAGTTTATATGTATGACTTTTTTTGATAAAATTTGATGTTTTATTATCTGAATAATTTGGCATTGTATCAAAAACAATTATGTACGAGTTTTTAGTCACAAGCTGAGCATATAGTCGCAATTCTTTTAAAACATGATCATGAGAATGAATTGAATCTAATAAAACTAAAATTTTATTAAATTTCTTTGAAATTTGTCTTACTTTATTAAATGTTTCGTTACTTATAGAAGATCCTTCTAATGTAATTATATTTTTAATTTTATGATTTTTAAGTGAATGTTTCGCATGTTTTCGAATGTCTATATCTATTCCTAGTATTTTAGATTTTTTGTTTATAAGATTAAGAATTGATGAATAAAAAATTAAACTTCCGCTTCTTGCAATTCCAGTTTCAATAATCAGGTCAGGCTTAATTTGGTATATTATTTCCTGAACTACGATCATGTCACTTGGATTTTGAATGATTGGCGTTCCCAACCAATTAAAATTATAACTATATTTGTTTGATACAAATAAATTATTAATTTTTTTAATTTGTCTTAAAAATTCTTTGTTTTTTTTATAATCTCTGATCCTCTTCTTTTTTTGAATTTCAAATATTTTATCAGTATGCATTTTCTGTTGTTGTGTTATAAACTGAAGAGATTTCAGTTGTAATACAAAAATTAATTTGAAAAATAAAAATATCTGATTTTATAAGTAAAAAACTGTCTAAATATTGTGAATATGCCTTTATAAGCTGGATGCAGTTCAATTGGTTTAATTTACTCACTAGAAGGTTCTAGATGTAGTTGTATCTGAATAAATAATACATAATACAACGTCATTATGATGATTCAAAGATAATGATGTGTTTGACTGTTCAATTTTTGAACGATAAAGTGTTCAATTAATGAACAATATTATGAAAAATAATCAAGATTACCTTAATTTATTAAGAAAAATAAAAAGCAAACCTGAATCTTCTCAAAGAGAACTTGCGGAAGAGCTAGACTTTAGTTTGGGAAAACTTAATTATTGTCTAAAAGCACTAAAATTTAAAGGCTTGATTAAGATAGACAATTTTAGAAAGAATCCAAATAAAATCAATTATATTTATGTAATTACGCCCAAGGGAATATCTGAAAAAACTAAGCTAACAATTAGTTTTATGAAAAGAAAAATGAAGGAATATGACGAACTAAAAATAGAATTGAAAAAATAAATTGTGTGGATTGTAGCTAAATATAAACCGAAAGAATTTAAAATTTTTAAAGAATCTTTTTTTAAAATTCTAGGGGAAATGCCTGAATTTTATAATCCCAAAATTAAGTACGAACGATATATAAAAAATAAATTAAAAATTTTTGAAAAAAATATTTTAAATAATTACATAATTTGTAAACATGATAAATTTAATAACCGTGCTTTAATTAATGTATTAAAAAATTCGCGTGGAATAACTTATTTTTTAAAAGGGTGCGAATTTAATCAAAAGGAATTACATAACTTTATAAGATTCTGCAAATTTCATGAGGATGAAAATGGTTTTTTAAGACAGGACTTTTTCAAACTTTCAAAAAAAGATAAAGCAAAATTTATTTCAGGCCCATTTACGCAAATGATATTTGATATTATCGAAGACAAGGGAAAAAAACTTAAAATTTTAATTAATAATATGAATATGACTATATCGAAAAGTTCTAGTAATTTATTATATAGTTATATTTAGTATACCATTTAATAATGCCAATTATTTTGCAAAACTATATTTTGCTAAAGTGCGGAGCATTGTTTACATCATTTTAATTTATTTTTAATCATATTTTAGCAATATTCACAAAATGAAAGTTCTAGTTACAGGTGGAGCGGGTTTTATTGGCAGTCACTTAGTAGACGAACTGGTACGAAAAAAATATAAAGTAATTGTTTTAGATAACCTAAGCACAGGAAGCTTAAAAAACTTAAAGTTTGTTAAAAATAAAATTAAATTTATAAAATGTGACTTATCTAAAAATAAAAATTTAACTAAATTATTGTATGGAGTTGATTATGTTTTCCATCTTGCTGGCTTATCAGAAGTTAATGCTAGCATAAAAAATTCTTACAAATATTATGATGCCAATGTAATTGGAACACTAAATATTTTAAATTCGGTTCGTTATCTTAAGTTAAAAAAATTTATTTATTCGGCTTCGGCAAGTTGTTATGGCAATCCAAAAGAGATACCCACTACAGAGAAAGCAAAAATCCAAACACTTTCCCCTTATGCATTAACCAAATGGATTTCAGAAAAGATGATTATGAGACTTGCAGAGACCCAAAGATTTCCAGCAATATCATTAAGATTTTTTAATGTTTATGGATCAAGATCTAGAGCTACTGGTCCATACAGCGCGGTAATTAGTATTTTTGCAAAACAAAAGTTAGCCAATAAAGCATTAACGATAGCTGGCGATGGATTGCAATCTAGAAGTTTTATTTACGTTTCAGATGTAGTTGAGGCTATGATTAAAGCTGCAAAATCAAAAATTTTTAATGAAATTTTTAATGTTGGAAGTCAAAAATCTATAAAAATTAATGAAATTGCAAAGATATTTAAAGGAAAAAAAACTTATATCCCAAAAAGAATTGGTGATCCGAAACATTCTTCCGCAAATATAAAAAAAATCATAAAACTATTAAATTGGAAACCTAAGGTTTCGATTAAAGAGGGAATTAATCTCTTGCTACGAAGTGTTGATGAACGCTAAAAATAAAAAGAGCATTAATAAGTAATGAGAATATTGGTTACAGGTAATAATGGATATATAGGAACAGTATTAACAGATATTTTGCATAATCAAAATTTTGATGTAGTCGGTTTGGATAATAATTTTTTTGAAAAATGTAATCTTACTAAGGTAGGTAATGTACCAAACCAAATTATTAAAGATATACGAGATGTGAGCATCAAAGATGTTAATAATATTGATGCTATAATTCATTTGGCTTCTTTATCAAATGACCCTTTAGGTGAACTAATTCCAAAAGTTACAGAGGATATAAATTATAAATCTACAATTAAATTAGCTAATTTAGCAAAAAAAGTGGGGGTAAAAAGATTTGTGAACGTTTCATCACAAAGTATGTACGGCGTTTCTAATGATGATAAAGAATTGGATGAGGATCACAGTAAAAAAAATCCATTGACAGTATATGCTACAACAAAGTGGAAATCTGAAATTGAACTAAATCAAATGAGTGATGATAATTTTATTATAACTTCCTTTAGACCTTCTACGGTTTTTGGAGTTAGTCCACGACTTCGGTGTGATATAATTTTTAATTATTTTGTTGCTTGCGCATATACTACCGGAAAAATAGAAATTTTAAGTGATGGTACTCCCCGGAGACCTGCAGTGCATATCAAAGATGTTTGTCAGGCAATAATTGCTGGAATTAAAGCTCCAAAAAAATTAGTTAACAAAAAATCTTTTAACGTAGGGATAAAAAATGGAAATTTTACTGTAAAGGAACTTGCGAAAATAGCGCAAAAATCAGTTCCAGGTTCTCAACTGCTTTTTTTAAATAAACATACAGACTCAAGAACATATAAAGTTAGTTTTAACCGAATATTTAGTCAACTTGGTAATTTTTATAAACCACAATGGAATTTAGAAACGGGAGCAAAAGAATTAATAAATTATTTTAAAAGTATTAAATTTACCGAAGAAGATTTCAGGGGAAGAAAATGCAACCGACTAAAACAGATTCATTATTTAAAGTCAAAAAAATTTATTTCTGATGAACTTAAAAAAACAGGGATATAATATCGTTTCAAATTGTAGAATTTCGAATTCGAAGAATATTAATAATATACTAAATTTTGGTGAACAGCCTTTAGCAAATTCTTTTAAAGAAAGAAAGGACGATATTGATAAAAAATTTCCTTTAAGCATTTCGTATTGTCACGATTCATCATTAGTTCAACTTAACGAAACTGTAGAAAAAGAAATATTATTTGATAAATATTTTTGGACAACTGGAACATCATTAACCACAAAAAGTTATATTGAATCCTTTATTAAAAATGTAATCAGAAATACAAACATTAATAAAAATGATTTTATTTTGGAAATAGCATCAAATGATGGAACCCTATTAAAAACTTTTGTTAAAAAGGGGTACAATAATATCTTAGGTGTCGATCCAGCTAAAAATTTAGCAAAAAAAGCTAACGATAATGGAGTTAAAACTTTGTCTAATTTCTGGGACTTTTCTTTGGCTTCGACGATTGTTAAAAAATATAATTATGCCAAATTATTAATTGCGAGAAATGTTATTCCTCATGTCAGTAATCTTATAGATGTAATTAAGGGAATAGAGTTAATACTAAGGAAAGATGGAGTTGGAATTATTGAATTTCATAGTGCAACAAAAATTCAACAAGAATTACATTATGATTCAATATATCATGAACATTTGTGTTATTTTTCTATTAAATCTATAAGTTTTCTCTTAAATAAATTCAATTTGTATCCATTTCATGTTGAAAAAAGCCCAATAAGCGGGGGCTCATTAGTTATTTATTTTTCAAAGGAAAAAAAATCAAAAACTAAGGAATTGGAAGACATAACTAATTACGAAGATATAAATAAGATAAACAACTTTAATTCCTGGTTAAATTTTGCTGACAGAGTCCACAAGCATCGTCTGAACACAAAGAATATTTTGGGGAATTTAAATACAAAAAAAATTATAGGTTTCGGCTCGTCCGCCAGAAGTCAAACTTATTTAAATTTTTGTGGAATTGACTTTAATACAATTAGTGCAATAATTGACAACAATCCATACAAACAAAATTTGTATTCTCCAGGATCTTCCATCCCAGTTGTAAGTTTTGCAAAAGGAATGTTCATGTCTCCAGATATTATTATTATTTTGGCATGGAATTTTAAAGATGAAATTATTAAAGCATGTTTAAATAATAATTTTATAGGAAAATTTTTAATACCATTTCCTTATGATATAAGACTAGTTTCGGGAAAATGATCACAAAAAAACAGAAGCTAGACGGAGTTTATTTGTTCGAAAATGAACCTTTCGAAGACAAGCGAGGTCGATTTAGTAGGCATTTTTGCATGGAAGAATTTAATAAAGCTGGAATTAATTTTGAAATTAAACAAACAAATATTTCTGAAAATAGAAAAAGTAAAACCTTACGAGGTTTCCATTTTCAACTACCTCCCTATACAGAAAATAAGATTCTTAGCTGCATGAAAGGAAGCATTCACAATATTGTTTTAGACTTAAGAACAAAATCAAAAACTTATTTGAAATGGCAATCATTTAAACTTAGCGATTCGAATAGATTGATACTTTATGTACCAGTTGGTTGTGCAAACGCATATATGACACTCACTGATAATACCTTGATATTTTATTGCCATTCTAGATTTTACAAACCGTCATATGCTAAAGCCATAAGGTACAACGATCCGTTATTTAAATTTGATTGGCCATTTGAACCGGAAATAATTTCAGATAAGGATAATAATATAGAAAATTTTAATCCAAAAAATAAATTTTTTTAAATGAAAATTTTTATTACTGGTATATCAGGCTTTATTGGCTCAAATCTTGCAAAATATTTCAAAAACACAAACTATAAAATTCTCGGAATATCAAGACAAAAAATTAATTTTCCTAATATTCAAATATTACAAGGAGATCTAAATGATCTTTCTTCTATTAAAAAAAAAATTATTGAATTTCAACCAGACACTATAGTTCATCTAGCCTGGCAAGATATACCTGACTATTCAAAACAGAAATCAGAATTAAATTTAGATCTATCAATAAAACTATTTAATTTTTTATTTGAAAAAACAAAATGTAAAAAAATCATTGTAACCGGCAGTTGCTGGGAATATGGGAAAAAATATGGAATTTGCAGGGAAAATGATAATTTGAATATCAGTAGCCATTTTACTAGAGCCAAATTTTCATTATACCAATATTTAAAAAATAGATGCGAAAAATTGAATATTGATTTATTTTGGTTTAGATTATTTTTTGTTTTCGGTGAAGGACAAAAACAAACTTCACTAATTCCCCATTGTTATAATTCTATAAGAAATAATAAAAAACTGATTATAAATAAACCAGAAAATAGTAATGATTTTATACATATTGACGATGTGGTGAAAATTTTGCTACTAGCAATAGAAAAAAACTTTTCCTCAGGCATTTATAATGTTGGTAGCGGATTTTCCACAAGTGTTAAGGAAATTATTAGTGTTATAGAAAGTAAAATTACGGGCATGAACAAATTAAGCTCAGAAATAAAAAATATGCGCAATGACAAAAAAGATAATATAGAAAATTTTTGGTGTGATAATACAAAACTTCTAAAAAATTTTTGTTTTATTTTTGAAAAAAATTTAGAACAGAAGATTATTCAATATATTGATTTTCTTAAAACAAATCTTCAACAAGATGCACCTTGAAGTTGAATAATTTAAAGTTTAAATTCGATTTTGATAAATTAATTTTTTTTCATCAATAGGAAACACACAGTGATTGTTACGAGAACGCCTTTAAGAATAAGTTTTGCAGGAGGAGGTACGGATCTCCCTTCGTTTTATAGGTCTAATACTTATGGCTTGGTGTTAAATACTAGTATTAATAAATATATTTATGTAACTGTAAAAAAGCACCCAAGAGTTTTTACTCGAGAAAAATTTCGTCTCAGTTATTCCGAAACAGAATTGGTAGAAAATCTTGAAAAAATTAAAAATCCTATAATTAGAGAATGTATAAAATTTTTAAAAATTGAAGAACGTCTATATATCAGCACCATATCCGACATTCCAGCTTCCACCGGCCTTGGTTCATCCAGCACATTCTGTGTTGGGTTACTGAAAGCTTTATATGCTTTTAAGAAGAAAAGAGTAGGTCCAAAACAATTATCTGAAGAAGCTTTTTATATAGAAAGAGATGTTTTAAAAAGGCCAGTAGGCAAACAAGACCATTATGCTGCTGCCTTTGGTGGTTTGAATTACATTAGATTTAATGACGACGAATCTACAAATGTAAAGAGCATAAATTTATCTAAGAAAAATAAAAAATATCTAGAAAATTCAATGGCTGTTTTTTGGACAGGTATTCAAAGATTATCTTGGAAAATTTTACACAATCAAAATGCAAGACATTTAGAAAATGTAATCGCTTTAAATATAATAAAAAATCAAGCAATTGAACTAAAGAGATTGTTTGAAAAAAAAAAAATATCAATTGATAAAATAGGAAATTTAATAAATGAAGGCTGGGAAACAAAAAAAACATTATCTAAAAATATTAGTAATAAATTTATTGATAATGCTTTTGAAAAAGCATTTCAGAGTGGAGCATATGGTGGCAGAATATGTGGTGCTGGAGGAGGTGGTTTTGTGTTATTTATTACTAGTCCCAAATATCACAAGAAACTTATCAAAAATATGAAAAAGATTGGCCTAACAAAATTTGATTTGTCTTTTGGAAATAAAGGGTCAATGATACTAATAAATCTGCAATAAACATCATAGCTCAATGCAAACAGATCAAATAAAATGTCCTTCCTGCTATTCATCAATACGAAGAAAATTTGTTTATGAACGAAAGAGATGTCCTGTCATAAACAATGTGGTCTACGATTCTTATAAAGAATCACGAAGTTGTCTATCTGGCGATGTTAATCTTGTGTATTGCCCTATATGTGAACTAACCTTTAATAGTTCATTTGATAAAAATTTAATCAGTTATGATATATCTTATAACAATTTTAGAAGTTTGTCACAGGTTTACACTGACCATCTATCACAAGTTGCTAATATTTGTTCAGAGTGGATTAGTCAAGATGACATTGTTTTAGAAATTGGATGTGGTAAAGGTGATTTTCTTAAAAAGTTGAACGATTCAACAGGATGCAAAGGTTTTGGTTATGACAAAAGTTATGAAGGAAAAAAAAATTACAATAAGAAAGTTGTATTTTTTGATAATTATTTCAACCCAGAAAAAACACAAATGAATTATAATGCAATTATTTTAAGACACGTTTTAGAACACGTTTCAGATCCATATGAATTTCTTTTAAAAATGTTGAATAAAAAAATAATTAAGCATGGAACCCATTTGATGATTGAAGTACCAGATATTGAATGGATAATTAAAAACAAAACATTTTTTGACATTACTTATGAACACTGCAATTACTTTTCCAAAAATTCTTTATCACATCTTGTAAAGCGCTTAGGTTGGCATATTGAAAATTTACAAAATGTATATGGAGGGCAATACTTATTGTTAAATGCTAGTTATAACGGCCACCTCCCTAAAAATTTTAACCATAAATCTAATCAAATTTTACTATCAAATTTCAAAGAATTTGAAGATGCAAAGATAAAATTCTATGACGTTATAAAAACTGCTGAAAGTGCTTGCATTTGGGGAGCTGCGGGCAAAGGGGTCTTGGTACTAAGCGAATTTTCTGACGAGCTTTTAAAAAAAATAAAATTTGTTGTTGATATTAATCCTATCAAGCAGGGAAAATATCTGCCACTTTCTGGAAAATTAGTAGTTTCACCTGATGCATTAAAAACCCACAAAGGACAACTTGTTGTTATAGCAATGAATGAAATTTACCAAGAGGAAATAAATAACACCTTATCTTCAATGGATGTTGATGCAATCCTCATGTCTAGCACCTTGCAAAAATGCCAATTATCTGCATAAATAAACTATTTTTTCGAGGTACTGAAATGCATATCAACAATTAATAACATAGACATATGTATAGATATATATAAACGGATAGGGGATATAGAATTCAAATATGGAAATGGAAAAAGAGAAAGTTTCAAAGAAATTTTTTATAGAAGATAATATGTGCACGCCGTACAAACTTATCTTAAGTCGAGCAAATAGATTTCTTATTGAGAATGGTTGGAAAAATGCAAATTCGCCTGAGGAAGCTGATTTGCATATCGTAGGCGGATGTGCTGCTTTTCACAGTCTTGAGAATGAGGCACTTGAACTAATAAAGAGTGCGAAGAAGGCAAAAAAGGCCGAAATAATTGCATTTGGTTGCTTGCCGACAATTTCTCCTGAAAAAGTCAAGCCTCTGAATCCGGATCGAATTATTCACGCAAGAAGTTGGGAGAGACTTGAAACACTAGTAAAGAATCCTAAAGTATTGTTGAATGAAGTACCTGATGCTCACGAATTTCGTTCAGATGAAGAATATCGTGTGAACGATCCAGGAAGAGCATTCATTCTCGTTGAGACAGGATGTTCGTCAAACTGTCCCTTCTGTCCACATAAAATTGGTATTGGAAAATTGAAAAGTCGTCCTATGCCTGAAGTCATCAAACAAGCAAAATATCTTATGGAGTCAAACAAGAAAATTCATACTATTGTTCTTCATGGAAACGATACAGGCTCCTATGGTACCGATATTGGCACAACTTTTCCTGAATTGGTGAAGCAAGTTGTAAAAATAGTTCCTAGACTTCATCTTACTCAGGTGAATGCAGATTGGGCGTATAAGTACCGTGAAGAGCTGTTTCCGTTATTAAAGAAAGAAGAGAAGATCAAGGAATTTCAAGTACTAGTCCAATCATCTAGCCCTCGCATATTAAACTTAATGGAAAGAGCTCCCGAAGTAAAAGAACTCTATCCTTATCTTAAGAACCTACGAAAGGCTAGACCGGATCTTATACTGCGTACAGACCTTATGATCGGTTATCCAACGTCAACGATGGAAGAAGATAAGGAGTCACTTGATTTCGTGTCGAAACTTTTCGACGAAGTGGCAATACATGGATTCGAGCAGTTCACTCATGCTCGTATTATGAAAATGGGCTTACCATTTCATTCGCAGAAGGAAATAGATAAAAGAATTACATATGCGATTGGTTTCATGAAATCATTTCCTGCCATTCTTGCTCATCATGGCGGTCAAGTGTACAGTACAATGGAAGGCATCGAAGGTCCCAAAGTTCAAATGCGAAAAGATAGAGATAATTTACTGGAAGTTGTTAATAGATAGAGAGAAGCAGAGATAGATGAGTGATAAGCAAAATAGTCATCTCGTCATTCCCGAAAGAATCCAGATAGAGGGCGTTTTTGCTTGTAACGCTTCATGCATAATGTGTCCTGTTCATGCACCATCTGAGCGGAAAAAGGGTGTTATGAAACTTGAGCTCTTTAAGGAAATAATCGATAAACTTGAACCTTATAAAGAAAAGATCAACAAGGTTGATCTTTGGGGTTTGGGAGAGTCATTAATGGATAAAAAACTTCATTTAAAAATTAAGTATGCTAAGGAAAAAGGCTTCAAGGGACTTGCTATTGCTACTAATGTTGAATTGTTAGATGAAGAAACAGCGATTAAATTATTTGAGGCAGGGCTTGATACAATTATTTTTAGTATTGATGGAATCAAAAAAGAGACGCACGAAGGTATACGGGAAGATCTGAATTTTGATCGCGTGAGAGAAAATGCCGAAAGAGCTATTGCTCTACGTGATAAAGGCGGATATGCAACCAGATTTGTTGTTCGATTATACGCCAGGAGCGCAATCATGATGAGTGGGAAGCGTATCGTAAGTATTGGGCTGCACGTATTTCTAAAGATAAAAAAGATATTATTATTTGTTACGATGTACACGTATGGGGTGGTGAAATTAAGAACATGGGAGAGACTAAAAAAATGCCAAAAATTTCAGCTAAAGTTCCATGCCACCATTTATTTGACCGCCTAATGGTTCTTCACGATGGTACTGTTCCAATGTGTTGTTCGGACATGCATCATGCATCACACAGGTTTGGCAATGTACGCGATTCATCTCCCATTGAGGTCTTTAACAACAATATAGTCAAACGATACCGAGACATTCACGAATCGGGAAAACGTCTAAGTATGAAGATTTGTTCAGATTGCACAATTCTTGAAAGTGAAATGGCTCAACGTGTCGACTAAAGAGTAGTATAGGATTAAGGTAACATGAAAAATTTAAATAAATTATCCTTGGTTAAAGAAAATGGTAAACATCGCTTAAATGTGATGCTTGCTGATCTCTGTTATTTAAATCGCCAAACGGTTCACGCACAATACGTACCACTGGCCATTGGCATGATATCACAGTACGCAAAAAAAGAATTTGGTAACGACATTAAGATATCGCTTTTTAAAGAGATCGATAAGTTTCTCGATCAAGCATCCCACAATCCACCCGATGTTGTTGGTTTATCAGTTTATTACTGGAATTTAGCTATAAATCAATATCTAGTTAAATATATCAGAGAAAAGTTCGGTCGGGATATAATTATTGTTCTAGGTGGACCATGTATTGATAGTGATGCAAAGGAACAACATAAATATCTAACAAGTGTCTTTCCTACTGCTGATGCACTGGTACTCAATGAAGGTGAAATTGCTTTTAATAATATTATACGAAAAATTCTTGCAAATCGTAAAACGGTATTTAAAGATCCTATCGATGGGGCAAGTTTTCTTGATGGGAATAAATTGGTTCAAGGGCGTTCAGTAGGTCTAACTATGGATCTGTCGACGATAGATTCACCTTATTTAACTGGTCTCTTAGATGAGTTTATGAATACTGATTTTCAGCCACTATCACAGACAGCCAGATTCTGCCCATACACTTGTACATTCTGCGTAGAAGGAAAAAATCGAGGAAAATTGCGTGGATTCCCCATAGAAATGGTTAAAGAGGAATTAAAGTACATTGCAAAGAAGTATAGAGATAGGCCACATCATACTTTGTTCTTGGTTGATTTTAATTTCGGTATCTTAAAACGAGATATTGAAATCGCAGAAGCTATAAAAAAATGTAAGGATGACTTCGGTTTTCCACAAAGCGTAATGTTTTACAACGATAAACGATTTACCGAAACTTCACGAAAGATACATGAAATATTAAAAGATCAAGCACAATTGGGAGTATCTCTTGCTCTACAAACCGATAATCCGCTTGCTCTTGAGGCTAGTAGTCGACGTAATGTTACCAGCGATGAAATCGATAATGCTATCGCTTGGGCAAAAGGACTGGGTATTTATACATCAACTGATCTCATTTTTGGTTTGCCTCTTGATACACGAGACAGTTTCGTTAATTTGTTAGATAATTCAATTGAACGAGGTTTTGATGATATAAATGTCAGAAATTTAATATTAATGGACGGCATTGAAATGAATCGACAAGATTTTCGTAAGAAATATAACATTAAGACCAAATACCGCATTCTAGGAACACACTATGCTAAACATAAAGGAACGTTTCTTGCTGAACATGAAGAAATGGTTGTTTCGTCAAATTCTTTTACATACGAAGATTTTTTGGAAATCCGTTATATGAATTTTATGTTTTATGCTGTTTTCAACTTAAATTTTCAAAAATGGTTTTTCAAGTTTGTCGGACAACTGGGAATTAATTCGTCAAAGTTTTTTTCACATTTTGTTAAACCTGATCGAAATAGTAATTGGCCAAAAGGATATATTGATTTTCTTGATGCCTTAAGAAATGAAGTAGAAAAAGAATTGCATGATACCCGTGAAGAAATGATGACTAGTGCAGAAAAAACATTTGTAGAAAATAGTAACGATGTTGGAGAATCAGTCCGAATCAATAGTACTTTTGGTAGTCAATTAACTTATTTAGAGAAAGATTGGGTAAAACCAGTTCTGTTACGCCATTTAGATGAGATTATGAAAAGAAACCTATCCAATGAGGACCGAGATCTTGCGAGCTTGTTAATTGATTTATCTGAACATGAACAAGTGGATTTGAAAAATATAAGTGAAAAGAAACCATTAAATATTTCTTATGATGTTATTCATTGGAAAAAAAATAAATTCAAAGAGCCTTTACATAACCTAAAAATGACAGAAAAGTTGTTAAAATTTTCGACTGATAAAAATCAAGCCTTAATGATAAAGGCCTTTAAAAAAAGACATGCCTCTTCTAATGATCGATATTACTATTATAAGGCAATAGAGTCATTCAGAACACGTCGATTTTTATTACATAATTTATCATATGAAACGGTAGAAATTTCTTTATGATTATAAAGAATGGAAATGGCTCAATGAAATTGAATGGTAGTCGGTTACGAATATATTTGGCAGATCCGGTACATCAATTTATAGAAAGTTCAGATATCTGGACTATTCCGCTAAACGTTTTGACCATTGCTTCATATGCTAAAGCTGCATTTGGAGATCAAGTGGATATTCGTGTGTTTAAATTTCCAGATCAAGTTTTTAAAGCTATTAAGCAAATGCCTCCAGATATTGTTGGCGTGTCCAATTATATATGGAATTGTGAGTTGAGTAAGAAAATTCTTTGTTTTGCAAAAGAACAGCAACCAAATACAGTATCTGTGATGGGTGGTCCAAATATTACCCAAACCCAACCTTGGATGACGAGCTTTCTGAAGAAGGCTTATTGTGATTATTATATAATTGGGAATGGTGAACACCAGTTTAAATGTTTAGTTGAAAGTATGTTCAGGTCAGATGGGAATAATTCTGCTTTGCACGACGATCCAAGAGTCCACGGCGTATGGTATATCAATCCTGTTTCTCAACAAGCCGAATCCAAACCTGTTACGCATATCATAAAAGATTTAGATGAGATTCCTTCCCCATTCCAAAATGGTATGGCGGATGAATTTCTTGATTCAACACTTATTCCAATGATTGAAACTCACAGGGGATGTCCTTTTCCTTGTACTTTTTGTGATTGGGGTGAAGCAACTTTCGGCAAGATATATAAATACAGTTTAGAACGTTTGAAGTCAGATATTGAATATTGTCGACATCGCACAAGTGACGAACGCTTAATGATTGATGATGCGAATTTCGGTATACTTGGTAAACGCGACCTTAAACTTGCTAGATTCATTAGAGATCTGAAGGACAAAGAAGGATGGCCAGGCAAACTTATTGTTACCTGGGGACAGTCCAAATCGGATACCGTATTAAAGATTGCAGATACTCTCAAAGATCTTTGTATGATGACACAATCATCACAGTCTATGAACGAAGATGTTTTAAAAAACGTTAGACGTAAAAATATTTCCGAAGATCAGTGGAAGAAATCAGTTAACTTTTGCAAAGAAAGGAATATTGATACCTATGGCGAACTCATGCTACCTTTACCAGGAGAAACCGTTAATTCTTATCTAAAGTCTGTTCGTTATTTATTGGAACTCGGTGTAGATTTTATCAACAGCAATCCATTGATCCTTCTAGAAGGTGCAGGGATGAATACGCCTGAACAACGAAAAGAATATCAAATGTTCACGAAATGGCGACTGTTGGAAAACTGTTATGGCATTTACAATGGCAATCCAGTGATTGAATATGAGGAAATGGTTATTGGAACTAAAACGTTTTCCGAAAAAGATTATTTTCTCTGCCGTCCGTTAAGTTGGCTATTACAGATGAGTTGGAATCTACGTCGTCATGACATTTTGCTTCGTCTTTTAATGTCTTTAGGTGTTAATCCTGCTGATTTTCTTATTGAGGCGATAAAAAATTATCGGAGTGCTCCTACACCAGTATGTAAGATTTTTGATAGTTTTTTCAATGATGCGCGGAAAGAATTTTTTTCTACAAAAAAAGAACTTGTTGATTTTTACTCTACACCAGAACAACTTGAAATACTACGAAAGGGTGGCTTCAGAAAATTAAACACATATTATTCAAGTCTTGTTTCTCTCGTGAGTAACAAAGAATTTATTGATTACTACGAAACACTTGCCCTCAAAATGGTTGGCGAAAAACCTTCTGCACCGTCGAACTATGTCGAAATGATAAGTAACTACGCTAGATTTATGCGTCAACGTTATCTTACGAATGATGATTTGGTTAGAATTGAAAAAGGTCTAGATATAACAAAAAAAATCACCTTCAACTATGATCTACTTAGGTGGATTCACGAAGCAATGTCCGATAAACTATGGAAATTTTCTCATCAGGAACAAGGTATTACTTACCGATTTTTTACAGATTCAGAACAAGAAATTGCTCTCAAAGGACACCTCCGTCGCTATTCAGGAGCATCAAGAGAACATCAGTTGCAAAAGTTGCAAGAACCATTCCACGGCATTCACAAGAAACATCTGCTCTTCCGTGTTGAGCCCTGTGAATGAAAATTAATCTATAAATTAAGATGAGATAATATGAATTTAGCTTTAGATGAAAATCTGAAAAGAGTAATTTTTTACTTTTGGAAATAGAAAGTTATGAACGATATATCACTGATTATTCCAACTCACTTTCGCCACCACTTTCTAAGTAGAGTTTTAGATTATTATCGAAAATCTGCTTTTAAAATCTACGTGGTCGACTCTTCAAAAAACGCTTTTGAAAATAAGTCTAAATATGGTGACATTGTCTATTTACATTTTCCAGGAGTCTCATACTTAGATAAAATGAAAATAGCTTTTTCTCGCGTTAATACAAAATACTCTTTTATTTGTAATGATGATGATTTC
>Ga0187833_10002806_pt1 | contig 18299 bp, 25 predicted proteins | sample ETNtaG_37_FD_167968 | JGI IMG/M metagenome (GOLD analysis project Ga0187833, IMG submission 167968) | Marine microbial and viral communities from oxygen minimum zone, Eastern Pacific Ocean - ETNP2014_SV_400_PacBio MetaG (Illumina Assembly) | ecosystem: Environmental > Aquatic > Marine > Hypoxic...
AATCAAAATAATTATGACCCATCTCATGAAGAAATGCATATTCTCTTTCTGCAGGATCTAAATCATAAAACCCATCAGACAGTGTTATTTCTTCTCCACAACCCTCTGGGCTTGAAACAGCTAATTTCCCACCTAATGAAACAACCCTTTCAACGTGGTTTAAAGATTGTAGATGTGGATAAGGTAATCTGAACAAGAATCTTTCTAATTCTTGTATATTTTCTTCTGAAAACTTTCTGCTAGACTCAACTAGTTTTATATTCATAAATAGATAAGAAATTCTAAATTATATAAGTTCTTCTGTTAGTTTACTACTTTAAAGTTAATATCAATACACCAGAATTCTGGACTCAAAATCCGAAGAATTTTGTTACATTTCATAATTTAAAAATAATTTAACAGAATTAAATTTACAATTTCAAAACTTTTTTTAATTTAGATTCATCAGATCCCACAATTATTTCTCCATCTATATCAATAACAGGAACACTTCTTTGCTTTGATTTTTCGAACATTTCTTTAGCGTTTTTCTCATTACTTACATCTTTCTCAATAAAAGATACTTTATTTGTTTTCAAGAATTCCTTAACTTTTATACACCAAGGACATGTTTTTGTTGAATAAACAATTACTTTCGCCATCTTTTTTATAATTAAAATTATTTTATTTTTTAAATGTTATGAATATGGTCCATCGAGGAGTTGAACCGCGAGGACACCAAGGTTTCCTTCGCTTAACCTTCCTTCTTGCTTAAACTGTTTTGTCCGACATCCTGTATGATTTACAATCACATAATGGTCCATCGAGGAGTTGAACCTCGGTCTACTCGGTGTAAACGAGTCGTCTTAGCCGTTGGACTAATGGACCTAAAAAGAACTTGCTAGTTCTTTAAGGAAATCGCAAATGTATTAATTAATAAACAAATACTTTAATTAAAAAAGTTTTCTATGAAAATTTGTAAATAGATTGGATAAAGAGATTCACAGAGAATATTCCAAAATAACAAAAAAATGGGAAGATAAAGGAAGAAGTAGATATTCTTTATCAGGCTTGTGTGATGCAGTTAGTTTCCCCACCCTATTTTCATATTCGGAATTTTCCACAAACACAAATATAGCCCCTTTATTAGCATATATTTATGGGAGTAGTGTGCAAATTCAACTATAGGAATTATTAGGGGAAAACATAATACAGGTATTAAAGAAGAAAATGGAAGATTCATAGTTGATAATAAACTTTTTTATTATGTTGATAATTTTGGAAAAACAATTAGAATGTCTGGATTCATTTCAGGGATTGGTTTTTCAGGAAAAGGTGTTTTTGATTTATATAATTATTTTGCAAATAATGATTCTTCATCTTTAGGTGAAGGATTAGAAGATTTAAGCTTTGGTGTTTCTTTATTTTCAAATGCTTCTGCTTGGTATATAAGAGATAGTAATCCAAAACTATTAGATAAAAAACCTCTTTAGAAACAAGCACTTGAAGGTATATCTAAAAAAGTTAAGCCTTATTTACCTAAACCAGAAATTAAACCTATCCCTATTAAAGTAAATTTTCAAAAACATTTATAAGTAAACAATTCATTTTTTCAATCATGGATCCAAATAACGAAAATATTCCTGAAATGAATCTTGGAGAAAAATATTCAAATGCTCCAAAAATTCAAGACACAAATGAAACAAAAAAAAAACTTGAAAAAACAAAAAAAGAATTTGAAAAACTAAAGAATTTTATTGTTAAAAAATATCCTTTTACAGAAGCTATTGGTATTCTTCCTCCTCAAGCAATTAAAAGATTTATTGATGAAGAAGAAGTTCCTAAAGAAACAGAAAAATATGTGCATTTATACGTTATTGTTCCAGAAGAAAAATTTAAAGAAATTCCAAAAATAAAACAAGAAATAGTAAAACAAATAGAAACTTTAAAAGAAAAAATCTGGCTTCAGATTAAAACTCCTGTTGATATATGGGAAACTTGTTTAGACAGCAAGTTTGAACTGGCAAGTGCAATAGCAATGTCTTTTCCTCTTTATGACAAAGGATTTTTAGGAGCATTAAGAGTTGCAGAAATTCATAAATCTCTTGTTTTACAAAAATTTGAAAGATATGTTGTAAGTTATGTTATTGGAGGAAGTTTAGTGAGGGGTGAAGCTGTTAAAACTTCTGATATTGATGTTTTTATAATTATTAATGATACAGATATCAAAAGGATGCCTAGATTAGAATTAAAAGAAAGACTTAGACATATCATTATTCAATATATTGGTGAAGCGACAGCTCTTGCAGGAGTAAAAAACAAACTTGAACCGCAAGTTTATTTACTTACTGATTTCTGGGAAAATGTTAAAGATGCACATCCTGTTATGTTTACTTTTATTAGAGATGGAATTCCAATTTATGACAGAGGAACTTTTATGCCTTGGAAAAGACTTTTGCAAATGGGAAAGCTAAAACCAAGTCCTGAAGCAATAGAGTTGTTTATGTCTTCTGGAGACAAAACAATTACACGAGCAAAAAAAGCATTACTTGATATTTTAGTTCTTGATTTATATTGGGGTATAATAACTCCTAGTCAAGCTTTGTTAATGCTTTATGGTCTACCACCTCCAACACCAAGACAAACTGTAAAAGATATGGAAAAAATATTTGTCAATAAAGAAAAAATGCTTGAAAAAAAATATGTAAATATTCTTGGAAAAATTGTTGGACTTTACAAAGATTATGAACATGAAAAATTGAAAGAAATTAAAGGAGCAGAAATTGATAAACTCATTAAAGATACTGAAGATTACATAAAAAGGCTTAAGGAATTAAAAGTACAAATTGAAAAAAGGTCACAAGAAAAAACAATTGAACAGATTTATAATGATGTTTTTGATTTATTAAAAACAATTTTAGGGAAAAAATCACAAGAAAAAACAATTGAAGATTTTAAAAATAAACTTGTTAAAACAGGGAAATTTCCTCAACAATCATTAAGGGTTTTGGAAAATATTATAAATGCAAAAAAAGAGTTTAAAAAAGGAAAATCAAATTCGCATAAAATTGATGAAGCAAGAAAGAATTCAATGATTTTAATTAATGACTTAATTGAATACTCGCAAAGAAAAGATTTAGTTTCTCTTGAAAAATCAAGAATTAGATTAAAATATAGTGAATCTGGAAAAGAAAAATTTGCAGAGTTAATTATTTCTGAAGAAAAAAGTTTTTTAGTTAAAGGAAATATAGTTAAAAAAATTACAAATAAAGTCGAAGATTCAAATGTTCAAGAACTTTCAGAAGCTGTTGAAAAACAAAAAATAAAACAAAATCTGCAAATTAATCCTAGGGTTTTTGAATTGTTGAAAAAAGAACTTGGAGAATTTGAGATTATTCTTTAGACATTTAAAATTTCTATTATAACTTTTTCTTAATGAAAAAGATTATAAACCATTTTTCTAATAAATAATTATGACAAACGGAAAAGTTATTCAATTTAGAAGAGGAAGGCATACAATCCATGAAAGGCACTTTTTGATAGAATTAAATGGAAGTTCAAATAGAATTGAAGCTGAAAAATTTGTTGGCAAAATTGTAGAGTGGAAATCTCCTGCTGGAAAAGTTATTAAAGGAAAAATTTCTGCCCCTCATGGAAATAAAGGTGTTGTTAGAGCAATTTTTGAAAAAGGATTGCCAGGACAAGCAATTACAACAAGCGTTGAAATCAAAGATTTAACACAAGCATCGTCTAATAAATTAAACGACACAAAAGTTGAAATAAAATGAGAAAAGGAGATTATGGTTTTAATTATACTGGAAGTTTAGATCCAGATAATGTAAGAAGAGCTATGAATGATTATGCTCCTGATGGAATATACAGGGTGAGTAAAGATTCTGATAAAGAAAATGAAGGTATGGAAGTTCCTTACGATCAAATAATCCCAACAATAGAAGAAAAAAGATGGGAAAGATTAAAAGGAACAATTAAAGGCCCTTATGGAGAAATAACAAAATGAAAATTAAAATAAATAAAATTCAAGCAAAATTAAATAATTTCTTCGCAACTTACTTTGCGGAGGTCGAGAGTTTACGCGAAAACAAATTGCGTAGCCAAACTTCAGAAATCCGAGCGTGGGCTCGAGTTGGAAGAAGTTGCTCAACCGCGTCGAAAAGGAAGGTTACGCGGAGGAAACTGTTCATGCCCTTTAGGGTATAGGTGTCCTCGCATGGCTTCATTAAGAAAAGCAACGGCATATTCAAAAAAGAAAGTTGTTCCATATACTAGAGTAAGCAAGAAAAAAAGCAAGTCATACATAAAAACAGTTCCACAGCAGAAAATTGTTAAATTTGCAATGGGTAATGAGCAGATGTTTAATAATGGAAAACTTCCTAATATTCTTAAAGTTGTTTCAACAGAAAAAGTTCAAATAAGTCATAATGCTCTTGAAGCATGCAGACAATTCATAAATAAAAAACTTGACAAAGAATTTTCAGGACAATATTTGTTTAAGGTTATTCCATTTCCACACCATATTCAAAGAGAGAATAAAATGCTTACAGGCGCTGGAGCAGATAGAATGCAGACAGGAATGCAGTTGGCTTTTGGCAAAGCTTCTGGAAAATCAGCAATTTTAAAACCAAATAAAAGAATTTTTTTCGTTGCTGTTGCAAATTCAAAAGCAGAAATATTTGCAAGAAAAACTTTAAGGCAAGTTAAATCAAAACTTCCTTGCAAGAGTAAAATTCTCAGTGAGATTAAAACAACTTAACTATTTAGTGGTAACAAATAGAAACATTTATAAAGTATAGATTTCTTTAAAATTTAAGATAAAATGGCACGTAAAAAACAATCAGTTGATATTGATGTATTGGATAGAATTAAAAAAATAAAAAATCTTGAAAGAACCTTGATAGATGGAAATGTTCCTTCGTTAGATGTAAATTCATTAAATCTGCTTAAGGAAAGAGGATTTAATGATGAAGAAATAGAAGATTTTGTTAGAAAATATTCTGAATTTGCAGGTGATTATTTATTAGCTATTGTTCCTAGTGTTATTTCAAGAGGATTTCAAACATTATATGATGAGAATAGAAAAGTTTTGAAAGGAATGCCTGAAGGTGAATACTTAAGGAAACTTATAGGGTATCAAGAAGGAAATGAGAATCATGATATAAAAATAGAAGATTTAGAATTATCAATTAGAACTGCAAATTGTCTTAGAAATGATAATATAAGATACTTTGGACAATTAGTTCAAATAAAAGAAACAGAAATGTTAAGAATACCTAATTTTGGAAGAAAGGGTCTTAATGAACTTAAAGAAATTTTAAGTAAACATGGATTAAGATTTGGTATGGAAATAAATTATGTCTCTCCTGAAGAAAGAGATAAGGAAGTTAAATAAAAATGACAGAAAATAATCAAACAGAAAAAGAACAAAGAAGAGCTATAGTTGGAAAAACTTTAGAAGGAAAATTATTTCAGAATACTCTTGGAAGTAATTTAGTTAGATCCCAACCTCATGAATATGGTCAATTAGGACTAAGAAGTGGAGAAGCTACATATCATGAAGTTACTTCTGATGAAACATTTAATAAACAAAGACAAGAAATTTATAATCAAAAAAAGAAAGGGATGGAACAAGATGGAGTTTATGGAGAACCTGCTATGCCTTCAAATTCAGAGATTTCTCATTTATTAATGCGACAACTTAGAGAAGTTATGGGGATGGCTACATTAAGTGAATTAGAAGAACATACTAAAGATATTGGTGCTGAATTAGATTTTAAAGTTCCTGAAAAATTAAGGAAAATGAGTTATGAAAAAATTATATCTGGAGCAAAAGAAAATGGAAAAATTACAAATGAAGGTAGATTAGATATTGATAAATTAACTGAAGATGAAAAAGATGCTTTAGGAATGTATCAAGTTCTTAGTCAAGCATATGAAAGGGCTTGTGCAAGAAATGCAAGTCAAGCAAATTATTTTGAAGATTTAAGCAATACTGGAAAAGATATTGCTAAGAAATATAATCCTAAAAAAGAATAAATTATTTAATTTTTGACAGAAAACTTCTTAAAGTTTAATTAACTATTTTTTATATGGAAGAAAAAATGTTAATAACAAGAGAGGAACTTAAAGATTTAATGAATGAGATTGAAAGTATAAAATCAACTATAGAAATATTACAAGATAAAGAAATGATAGAATCCATACAAGAAAGTGAAGAAGCTAAAAGAAATGAAATAAAACCTTGGATACTCAAATCTTCTAAAAACTAAAAATAAATTTTATGAGTTCCAATTGCTTCAACAATAATTAGTTTATTCAAATCATCTATTTCATATATCATTCTTATTTTTAATCCAAGCCAACAACTCCATTTTCCTTTCAATCTCCCTTTTAATAAATGAGCCCCTAATTTACTTCTTGGATTTTGTTTTAGAAGTTCTAATTTATTTTGAATTTTTTCATTAACAAATTCATTATATTATTTCTCTACTCTTTTTGTTCTCGTAGTTATCTCATACATCTTTAATCCCTTCAAATTAAATCCTTAACTAATTTTGCCATTACTTTTAAAAATTCTTCTGTTCTTTCTTGCCACTCATCTATTTCAACACCTTTTAGATTTGTGATTTCTCCATGAGTTATTTTTTTATGAAGTAGAAATAAATCCCTATACCATAAAACATATTTCATCTTCAACATTTTTGAATCTACAAAGTTTTCTTTTAATTCAATAGGGATATGTTCTGGAGAAGGTGGAATTTTATGTCCTGCAATTAAAGCTGCATGTGCAGAATCAACCATTGCCCAAAACAAACCTTCAACAGCATTTAATTCAGAAACCTTGCTTCTTGAAATATGTTGTGGGGCTCTTTGCAACAAACTGTAAATTGCTTCAGGTGTTGATTTTATTTTTCCACTAGCTAAAAGATATTTCAAAGGTTCAAAAAATCCCCCGAAATCAATTAATGATTCTCCATCTCTTATGATATTTATAACAATTGGATCTCCCCTAAGTAAATCTTGAAACCATGTTGTTAATTTTATTGTGTTAATATGTAAATTTTTCTTGTAAGGATTTGCCCTTGTTATTTTTCCAAGCTCTTCTCTATACCATACAATTAATTCTTGATCCCATTTCACTGAAGCATCATCTAGAATCATTATAATATCTATATCCGAACCAACAACATTTGTTTTTTTTGATGTTGAACCAAAAAGAATTATTGATTTAATTAACTTATTAAATTTTTGATAAGCTTTTGTAGCAAAATCCATTGCAATTTCTGATTCTGTTCTTAACTGCAATGTTTGAGTATTTTTGATAACCTTAATCTTTCTATAATTTGTTTTTTTATTGAAAACTTTTTTATTTTTTTTAATTAATTTTTCATTCGGATTAATCTCTGCTTTTAACTTCTGATTTTTTTTAATTGATTTCTTAACATTTTCAAGATTTTTTATTGTCTTAATCTTTTTTTGAATAGGTCCTCTTAGTTTTTTCTTGACTACTTTTTTTGCTACACCAACAGGTTTCTCTTTAATTACTTTCTTTTTTTTGTTTAATTGTTTTTTAATATTAGTCTTTCCTTTTGGAAACATAGAAAACTTGTTTTTACTTTTTATCTTATCAAGTTTTTCAGAACTCTCATTCCCTAATTTATTTATACTTCTTTCAAAAGTATCTAAAATTTTTTCCCCTTTTGTTTTATTTGCCATCTATGCCTCTTTTTATTTTTTAAATGTACTTTAGTTTTTAAATATTTTTAATTTACTTAATCTTAGTGGTAGTTTTTTAAAATTTATTAAAAATAAAGCTGAAGATATTAAAATTAAAATTCCAAAAATCCCTAGAATGGATGCGGCAACTTTCTGATAGCCTGCATATCTCTCAATTCCACTCACAGCTTCCTCAACTCCTCTTTCAGTTTCTTTTCTTATATTTTTCTTGAGAACATTATATCCTCTTTTACCAATTAAATTATAATGTTTTAGAACATCTACTGCAGGATCTAAAAAACCCATATTGTAGACTGTTGTAACAGCCCCTGCAACTTCAGGCATTCTCCGGGCATAATCCTCTGTTTTAAATAAAGAGTATAAATCTTGAAAAGCGCCAACAACATCATCTAAGTATTTTTCACCTTTTAATTTTTTTCTTGCAGAAAATCTTTTTTTTCCTTCGTCCATATTCCTATAAATTTCTTCTATTTTATCTTTTAATATTTTGTTATCAATATGTTTGAGAATATATTTCTGATCAAATCTTGGATGATTTTCTACTATTGTGGAAACTCCCTCTTCAATTGCAGAATTAATTACATTCATTATTTCATCTTGTCCTTTTTTATCATATTTAGGTTAATTATTTTTGATTAATAAATTATTCCATCAGCCCCCATCAAGACGACGAATCTTCTGCGTCCATTATTCCATAGGTCTTCCACTCATTCTTCCTCCTGCTCCTCCAGGTCTCTGTCCCCCTAATTCTGCAGGAAGTTGTGAAAATCCTGCACCAAATGTTTCATAATTTATGTTAGGAAGCATTTGACCATAACCCCCAAAATAACTTTGTTGAAGTCCTATTGCTTGATTCCAGTAAGGTCCTTCTCCTGCAGATGTCATAGGAGATCCAAAAGCCCCTAAAATAGTTTCATAAGGTGATGTTTTAAAATGTTCAAACCATCCTCCAACCTCATTAATTTTTCTTACTTTTCTTAGATTAACTCCTTTTTTCTCCAATGTTTCAAGAATTTTTTTAATAGGAACATTTCCCATTCCAGGAGGTAAGTGGCTGTCTGAATATCCAAAATTATCTGTCATATGAATATGTTTTACATGCTTTGTGATTTGTTCAACTTCTTTTAATAAATCTTTATCTTTAAATCCTTTTTTCCTTGCTATATTTAAATGCCCAACATCTAAAGTCACACCTATTAATTTATCTGCCTGCTTTTCCGCAACTGATTTAGAATAACCTTTCCCAACAGCTTTCTCAACAAATTTTTTCTTTGATTCCATAATTAATTTATTCATTTCATCACCAGATGAAAAAGCCATTCCAGGGAACATATTTTCTACACTAATTACAGGTGCTTTATTTTTATGTTTATCAAAAGCATTGAATGCAACATTTGCAAAAGTTTGTGAAGATTTTTTAACTGCAAAATCTTCTATAGGAACATACATCTCAGGTGTAAATTCTTTTTGTTTTAATTCAATCATTAATCCTTGCATTGCCTTTGATTGCCCCATTGGTGTAGAATCTTTTTCTAAATCTCCTTGAAATCCTTCTGAAAGTTTTTTTAGTTTTATTTTTTGTTCTTTTGTCCCATATTCATATGCTTTACTAAATAAAGAATCTAAATGCCGATGAGTGTCATCCAAGTAAGCTTTAGAATTTTGATAATGACTCCATGCTTGTTGTTGTGTAGGTGTTAAATTATTAGTATCAATTTTCCTTTCACTTAAATCATTCAATAAATGATTAATTTGGGCATGATTTCCTTGTAAAATTTCATCTGCTCTTTCTTTATTAAAAATAAGCTGAGATATAGAATTATCCCATTCAGAACTATTTAAAATTCTTAATTTGTCTTCAGGTGTATGAATTTTTCCTTCTTCAAGAGGAATTTGTATTGTAATATCTTCTTTTTTAAGTTTCCCTTCCTTATATTTTATAATATCTTTTTCTGTTATTCCTGGTTTTTCTTCCCTCATATCTAAATCAAATTTTCTTTCTTCTTCAACAGGAACCATTTTTCCAGTCTCTCTATTTATTACAATTAATCTTTCAACTTTTTTCCCTTCAGGAGTCATCTTATATTCTTTTCCAGGAATTCCTGAAGAATGTATTGTTATTGGCATACCTCCTTTGTCATCCATTTCAACAGCTTTTTCAACAACATCGCTCAATTGTTTTTCTGCCAGTTCCCTGTATGATTCATCCCATGGTCTTCTTCCTTCAGCATCTATTCCAGAAGGTTCTATTAATGGTGCGTGAAGAGAGGTCTTTGCTCCTGTCAGTTTAGCCATTCGATTTATCTCTTTAAAATGCTGTTTCGGAATCTGGTCAAAAACTTCAGGGCTTAAAACTCCAACTTCTACTGGAATAACTCCTGTATTCAATGTCTGCCCAAGCATCTGAATTTGATTTGCTGTTCTTGGATCAGTAGTCATTCCAAGTTCATCTGCCGCAATACGATACCCTGTAAAAACATTCCCATAAGAAGGAGTTAAAGAAGAATACCCTCCTTGATAAATATCTGAAATTGTATAATCACCACTCATGTTTATAACAGTAAAAATTTATTTATTAATTTATCTACTTTCATATTTTTCCATACGAGATTCAAGTTCATATGCTTCTGTTTTTCTTTGTTCGTGTGAAGAAGTAGGTGTTGTTCTTTCCAATTGTTCTGGTTGTTTTACATATTCTACACTTTCTGTTCTTTGAAATTCTGGATTGATTGTATCAGCATCTCTTATTGCTGGGCGCAAATTTCTTCCAGCAGTTTCTGCATTTATCCTTTCAGGCTGTGTTGCAACTACATTTGATTGATAACCTGTTCCTTCTCTTCTTAGAGCATAGGTTGATTCATTTGAATTCGTAACATAATTTAACTTATTTTCTTCGGTTTTTTCAGAAGTAGAAACATCGGCAATATCTTGCTCTAATCTAATTACTTGCTGAGGAGCATTTGCAACTCTTTCAAGAACAGGGGCGGTTGATTTTGTTGAAGGCTGTAAAAATTCTACAAATTTATTTTCATTAAAATCTTCTTCAAACTCTTCAATAGATTCTTTTAATCCAGATTTATCTCTTTTTAATTCTTTAATTTTATCAGAACTTTTTATTATTTTAATCTTAATTTTTTTCTTAATAGGTTTTATGGTTATCTTTTTCTTTCTTATCTCTCCTTTTTTGACTTTTTTAGCCATAAATTATCTAGTTAAAAGAAATATATAAAATTTTGTGTATATAACAATTGTGTGATTTCCTCGGAGGCAATTATACCCTAAAGGGCATAAAGAAATCGCTTTTCCGCGTTGAGAGGGAAAGTAAAAGAAAACAGTAGGTTGTCTTTATGTGTAACTAGCCATCCCATGTGCTTTTTTATAAATATCAAATAAAAGAAATGCAGTTTCTTCTGCTTTTGTAATTGCAAGTTTTCTTATATGTGTTTTTTCAACCCAATTATCTAATCTTAATTTTTTCTCTTCTTTTTTTGTTTCTTTTTTTGTTTCTTTGGGTTTTTCTTTTTCATTATAATGTCCTATTAAAGCTAAAAAAGGATTTGAACCATCTTTAGATTTTTTAGTTTCTGATTCATCTTTCTCTTCTAAAAAAAAGTCGATTTCTTTTTGTAATTGTCCTAAACTTTCTGTTGTTGTTCCTTCAATTAATTTTAAGACATCTTCAACATCTTCTTTCCCTAGCTCTTTATTAAATTTTTCAATTTCGTCGCTATTTAAAGCATAAGCAGTAAATTTTACTTCTGCCTTTCCGCCAGAAACATAATCTCCTCTTTGTGCTACCCTCTGAGGAATTCCTCTGAATCTAAAACTAACTAAAACACATGAAAAATAATCTCTTTTTATTTTTAATTTTTTAAAATCCCAGGGTAAATCTTCTTGTAAAATAGCACTTTCCATATTTATTTTTGATTTTCCAAATAAAGTTAATTCAAGAAGAATTGTATTAAATACTTTTACTAATGCAGGTTCTCTTCCAAATTCTTTCATTTCAAGCTGCTGTGCTGCTTTCAAATAAGGTTTTGCCCATCTTGCATAAAGTTTCAAACTATTCACCTGACTTTTCAAATAATTTCTTTCAAGTTCATATCTCTTTCTTAATTCTTTTTCTGATTCTCTAACCCATATATTAAATTCTTCGATTCTAGATTTAACAACTCTTTTTACTCTATCATTTAAATCAAGTTTATCTGCGTCTTTTGCGTCTTTTGCAACGAGAAACACATCAAAAATAGTTTCAAACCCTAATTGCCTTGCCATCATACTTATACTTGAGTTCCCCTTTATTATGTCAACTTTATCAAGCCAGATTTGCTTTAAACTATGTCTTGCTGCATTACTGGTATTTTTGTCTTTTGATTTTAAGTCTGTGTAAGACTGCAATCTTGTTCTGAATTCTTTTAAATCATAAATAATTTGCAACATACCTCTCATAACAATTCCAATATCTGCTAAAACTTTAGAACCTTGTTGTTGCATTGCAGTTGCTCTTCCCATAAGTTCGGAAAAATGTCCTGAGCCAGGTGATGATGAAAAATTATCAACAAGTTTTTCCGCACCTAATTCTAAATTATTCATTATATCAAGAATAAAAAAATAAATAGGTTCAAGAGTTTCTGATGGTGAATCATAACCTAAGGAATGTTCTCCAAGGTTTTTTGGCTTGACTTCATCTGCAGGAATTTTATCAATAGAACCATATTTTTTCAAAAGTTCTTTTCCGTTTTCTGCGTAAAGTAATGGATTTACTTTGCCTATAATTTGTTGAACTGAAGCCATTAAAAACAACCTACGGTTTCCTTCGCTTAACCTTCCCTTTCGACGCGGTTGAGCAACTTCTTAAATTGCCTCCGCTGGAAGTTGCGAAGAAATTATTTAATTGATTTAAATTATTCATAATAAAACAAAAGAAAAAATGTTTAAAAAATGTTTGGATATAAAATAACTAAAAAAATATTAATAAATTGTGGTTGATATTTTAGTATTGCTACACACTATTTATATTCCTCTACAATCACGACGCCAGGCGCACCAGGCTTACCGTTGCGGCCAGGGGAGCCACTGACAGCACCGTTGCCACCACTGCCAACGATTGCTTCTATGGAACTCAAAGACGTAACATCAATGAGTGTTTCACAGTAGCCACCACCACCGCCACCACTACCACCGTAATGATCTCCACCCCACCCATTACCACCGCTACCATAATTTTTGCTGCTCCCTCCCCCCAACTGACTAGAGCCGCCGAAGCCGCCAATGGCTGGGGCACCACTGAAGTGGAGTAGGGATGTGCCTTTGGAGCCATCAATATTGATGATGCCACCATTACTGACACCACCACTACTACTACCCCTACTTTTGGGACCGCCACTGCCACCAGTAGCTGAACAAGAACCAAAAATCGAAGTTCCACCACCACCACCAACAAACCTACTAACACCACCACCGCCACCACCACCGACTAGACGCACTCGCACTTCAGTCACTCCATCTGGCTTAGTCCATGTGCCAGATGTGGTAAAAATCTGTATTGATTGTAATCCCCCTCCTCCTGAAGAAGAATTACTACATGTCCATATACTTCCATCCCATTGCAAAACTTGATTGATTTCACAATTTAATGGAGGTGCCATTTCTTCTATTAAATGTCCTGGATTCGGAGCAACTCCAGGTGTTAAAGCAAAAACACTTATTCCAATAAGTAAAAAAATCGAAAATGTAATTAAAGTATAGATTGCCCTGTTAGTAAAATTAATGTTAAATGAAATCCTCTTTTTCATAAAGAGAATAATGAAAAGAAGTTTTTAAATATTGTTGAGAGAAAAAACGACCCCGGCAGGACTCGAACCTGCGACATCGTGATTAACAGTCACGCGCTCTACCTACTGAGCTACGGAGTCTTAATTTTCTGAAAAGAAAATGATATTTAAATTTATTTATTTTAATCCTAAATCAACAACTGGTTTTGTTTGATTTTTTTCCAAAGAATTGTAAACATTTGAATGTTTTGCCCCCTTAATAACTGAAATTATTGACTCTTGCGCATTTTCCAAATATTCAGGATTTCCTATAATTCCAACATAATTATCTTTTAATTCAAAATAACATTTTGTCAGTTGTTGTAAGGTTTTTAATGTTCTTCCTTCTTTTCCAATAATTCTTGCCCTTATACTTTTAAGATCTTTTCTTTTTGTATAATCTTTAATATTTAATATCTCAAAAATAAAATCTTCTTTTTTTATAAACAATGCAGTTTCAAAAGGAAATCCAAAATTCAATGCGTCAATAACTTTTTCTGCAGAATATTCATCTTCAGATTCTCCTTCAATAAAAACTTCTTTTCCTTTGTTTGTTATTTTTACATTTAGATATTTTTCCAGTCTTTTCTTATTTTTAATAATCCTCGGAAGTTTATCCGAAAATATCTTTTTCATTTTATTTTAAAACTCACTCTTTTCTGATTCAAGAAAATTATTTTTCCTAAGCCAATTTACCTCATTTGGGCGATATTTGAATATTACATCCCCTCTATCTTCATTAAGTTCCCATGGCTCAATAATTACAACATTTTCAGGGCGAAGCCAGAGCTTTCTTTTTAATCTTCCTGGAACTCTGCAATTTCTTGTTTTTCCATCTAAACAAATTACTAATACTTTATTTCCACCAAGCCTTTGTTCAATAATTCCCAGAACTTCTCTTCCTCTTGGAAGTTTTACCCTAGTAATTTTTTGCTCTTCATCTCCCTGATTATTCCTTCCTTTATACCCCATATTATTCTAATAAAAAATGATTTTATAAAACTATAGAATTCAAATTCATAATTCTTATAAAATTAAAATTAATTGGTTCAAGATGGCTTATGGATTTCATTTTGAATTATCTAATGGTATTCATTATTATGAACCTTGTAAAACAGAAGAAGAGGCAAGAAGCAAACTTGAAAATCTTGCTAAAGATTATTGTGGAAATGGTGATATAGGTTTTGGAAAAATTCTTTTAATGAAAAATGATGAACGTAATATTTTATCAAGATATAAAATTTCTTTTAAAAATGAAAAATTAATTATGAAAGAATTAGATTAAAACAAGGGCGAAAGGAATATCTTGAATTTTTTTTATTCCTTCTTCTGAAATAACTCCTGCCTTTAATGCTGTTTTAACAGATTTTTCTCCAATAATATTAAAAGTTGCATCTTCTTTTAACATATTCTGCATTATTTCAATTGCTTTTTCTTCTGAAGTTATTTCCCCCTTGAAAAAATTTTCCTTAACATCAAGCTGAAACTTGCCTTCTTCAAATCTTTTTCCAAGCAAATTAGCATCACAAACAGCAACAATATTTCTGTAAGTTTTTATAATTCTTACAAACATTTTAAAAATAAATAAAATAGTTAAAAAATTTAATATCCTTTTTTAGCTTCCTTGTTTTTGATTGCTTTTTCTGCATTGTCTTTAGACATTATACAACACACTGTTGTTTTATTACAGCTTGAACAAGTTCCTTTTGCTATAAATCCTCCTCTTGAAGTTTTACTAATTACAGGATTCTTCAACTTTCGTTTCTTTGTTCCGCCTTTATCCTTACATACAACGCAATATCCTTCTACCATTTTTTTCCTCCTTTTTTGATTTAATGATTATCAATATAAGAAATTCCGTTTTATAAGATTTACTATACTATTTTTTATACTGAAAACATTTAAAAATAGATGTTTGAGTAAGGTCATATGAATGAAGATACTTACTTTGCTTTTGCATTTGATTTTCCCCCTCGTGAGGAAAAGAGATGGGGAATTTGTAGTTTTTATGGATTTCATTGGAGTGATGAATGTATAACAGAAGAAAGACTTGAAATATTATCAGATAAAGGTATAGTTGAAAGAAGATATCAAGGACCTTCAGAAGAAGATGCTAGAGAATCTCTTAGTAATGTGGTGATTAGCTCCCTTACATCTGAACTTAGAAAAACTCTTAGGGAATTGCCTTAAATCTTACTCCTCACAGAATGTTTCGCTCCACAAGCTAAACAACGAATAAAAAGCAATCTATCTTCTTTTAATAATTCTGTATCAGGTTTTTTGCATTCTTTGCACAAAACAAATTCTTTTACATATTCTTCTACCTTTTGTTTTATCTTGGAACTTGGAACTTTTATATTTAAAATTAATTTATCTCCATTCTTATGTCCTGAAGTTGCAAGTTCCCTTAACAGAAATTTTTGTAAATGCTCTGGATTTCTTCTTAAGTGATCTACAATTTGGGAAAAGTTTATTAGAATTGTTTTTCTTCCTTCAAAATATCCTTCCACCTTTGGAATTTCAAATCTCTCGCTGTTTGCACTAACTTGCTTTACTTTTTTGTATGCTTCATCAAGAAGTTTTTCATATTCCATAGAATAGGTTTGAAGATAGGATTTATAAATGTTTTATGCTTTATTTTTTTATGAGTTTGAAAAATATTGTTTTAGGAATTGCCATAATTATATTAACAATTTCAGTTGCTATTTATGGTATTAATCTTTTTTATGATAGACCTGAATATAGTGATTTTTGTGCTGAATTTAAGACAGCTGAAGTGATTGATACTCAAGAAAGATGTGAGGCAATTGGTGGAATGTGGAATGCTGACGGAATTTCTAGAAAAATTGACGGCAGTGATGTGACTGGATTTTGCGACAGAGATCATACTTGCAGAATAGAACTTGAAAATGCTTTGGAAAAATATTCAAGAAATGTTTTCTTATTTGCTTTACCTTTAGGAATTATTGTAATTGCTGTTGGTGCTTTTGCATTTGGACTTGAAGCAGTAGGAGCAGGACTTATGGGTGGTGGAGTTGGAATAATTCTTTATGGAGTTGGAGCATTCTGGAGATTTGCAGATGACTGGCTTAAATTTATTTTGTCTTTAATAGGTTTAATAGCTGTGATAATATTAGCTTATTGGTTCAATAGCAAAAATTGGAATATTTGGAAGTCGAAAAATTTTTCGAAAAAGAAAAAATTTCTAAGGAAAAAGAAGCAATAACTTTTATCTTATACTATTTTCTAATATTAACAAAGTGCAATAAAACTTATAAAGTTTGAAAATCTAATAAATTGAAATAAGATGATATCCAGAGAAAATTTGTTGAAAAGAACAGGTATTTTTATTGTTGCAGGAGGGATTTTAGCTGGTTGCGCAGCACCAAGAACACAATATATCCCTTATCCTTCTTCAGGAGAGAGTGCAATAGACTATAACAAAAAGATTGCAGAATGTGAGTCATGGGCAAGAAGACAACCTGGAGCAGACCCTCAAAGAATTACAAATCAAAGTGCTCAAGACGCAGCAGGTACTATGGTTGCTGGAGCTTTAATAGGTGGATTGATTGATGGTTGGGACGGTGCCTTGAAAGGAGTAATAGCAGGCGGGGTTACTGGTGGAACTTATGGAGGAATACAAGGTTCTCAACAAGCTCAAGCAATTTACAATAGAGCACTTGAAGAGTGCATGAGAAAAAGGTAATTAACTATAAAATAAACTTTATTTCTTGATTATAAGGAAAACTTTTAACTTACTTTTCCCGAACAAATAAATTATTATTTATTTTCATCCTAACCATCTTATTTTTCCAGGACGTGGTTCAAAAATAATTCCTTCTTCAAGTGATTTCTGAATTTCTTGATTTATTGTTTCTTCAGATTCATTTAAACTTGAAATCAATTTTTCTACATCAATTCCACCTTCACTTTCAGAATTTTTTATTAATTCAATAATTTGACCTCTTAGATTTTTTTCTGTTGCAAAAGTTTTTGTTTCGTCAGAAATTTTAGTTTCAGATGAACTAGAAGCTTCACCCTCCCCTAATTCTTGCCCTAGTTTTTGTTTCTCAAGTTCAATTTTTCTTAAAACAAGATATTTTGGATCTTGCTCTTTTATAATTTCAGGAGAAATATAAATTTCATCGTTAAAATATCTTAAAGAACCAATAACAATTATTGTTTGTCCCTGGTTTATATCTTTTACTTTTTCAATTTCATCTCCAAAAGATTTTAATTTTATTTGTCCTGAACCATCATCCAATGTTAAAAAAGCATAATTTTTTTCACCTTCACTTTCATATTTATCAACAATACTTCCCACCACATTAACCCTTACAACACTTTTATTTTCCAATTCTAAAGAAGAAAATCTCTCATTATTTATTATTGGGTTTCCACTTAAAATATCTCCAATTCTAAATTTGTATGCTATATTTCTTTTAAATTGTTCGTCAGCCATTTGAAAACAACCTGCGGTTTTCTTTGACTTTCCCTTTCGACGCGGATGGGCGATTTCTAATTGCCTCCGATGAAATCGCACAATTTAATTTTAGTTCTGGCATATATTAAGAAAAAATAGTTTTCTTTTTATAGTTTGTTGTAGGAAAATCAATACTTTTTAGAATAAAGAATTATTTTCAAGGAATAAAATTAATAACAGCCGACTTCTTGTATTGTTGCAGTGCATGATGTATATCCTGAATAGCCAATACAGGGTCCACTAGGATTATTTTGGAATCTAATACCAAGCGT
>Ga0187833_10002808_pt1 | contig 18290 bp, 21 predicted proteins | sample ETNtaG_37_FD_167968 | JGI IMG/M metagenome (GOLD analysis project Ga0187833, IMG submission 167968) | Marine microbial and viral communities from oxygen minimum zone, Eastern Pacific Ocean - ETNP2014_SV_400_PacBio MetaG (Illumina Assembly) | ecosystem: Environmental > Aquatic > Marine > Hypoxic...
ATTCTACTTTATCTTTTTTCTCAAGAACATTAATTGATTGCCAAGTTGCGATTGTATTATATCTGCCTACTTCTTTTCTGTCGCCAAAATAAACTCCTGTATCTAAATTACACGCAAGAAAATCCTCTTCTGTTTGTGTTACTAAACTTTTATTAGGTACAATTGTTAGTGTACGTCCATATGGTTCAACTAATCTACAAAGTGCGGCAGTAATAATTGTTTTACCTGCACCAGTGGCAATTTCTTGTAGGCTTTGTGGTGTTTCTAAAAATTTATTAATTGTTTCTACTTGATAATCTCTAAGGACAATTTGTTGCCCAGCACAAGGATGATTTTTAGGCCAAGTAAGATCTGATAGATAGTTTTTATCAATTAATTTAAATTCAAAATTGTGTTTAGTTCGTTTGTCGTCAAGTTCAACATATACTCCACCTGCTTCAAGTATTGGAAGTATTTGGTCAATTAGATTAAGATATGTGGTGCCACCTAAACTAAAAAAACTTATTTTGCCATCCCATCTTCCTAATTTTACAGCCGGCAAATGATAAGCATAAGGAACTTGATATTTAAATTTATTAGAAAGTTTTTGACGCCACTTTAAATCTAAATTTTCAAATTTAACATTAACTTCGTCTTTAATTACCAATTTACATGAACTCATAGTTTTACTATAACTTTGTCATTCCAATCCCAATTGGATGGTTGACTATCACTATAATACAACTTTTTAGGTAAATTTTCAAGAAATCTTTTAAGATTATCATTACCTCCTGAGAAAAATCCACCGCCTAATGTTATTAATGCGGCTTCAGGTTTTATTTTTGATTTAATAAGTGTTCTTGGTATTCTATTTCTTACAAAAATAACTTTAGTTGTATGATCAATATATTTAAATTGTTTACTCATTTGATGTAGTTCAAATAATTTTTCAAAATTACTATCGTCCATTTTACTGACAATATTACCGTCGGCCCATATTTTATCAAATTCATCTTTAAGAATTTCTTCTTGCCGCGTTGGTTCTTTAATATCAAAACCATAAGAACATTGTTTTAAAATATCAATACCGTGTCTTTCAAATGTTTTTAACCAAGCCCAATATTCTATGATGTCTTCTACTGTGTTTACTTCTCCTGATACTGGCATTACAATTGGAAAACAGTCTAGTTCCATAAGCCCTGCAATAACCTCATCCTTGCTGTATTCTTTTCTGTTTAGCCAAAGTTTATTAGAATTATTATGTGCAATTTTTTTACCAAGTGTAGTGTAAGCCTTAATATCTATACAACGTGTAGATACACATAAATTTTTAAGAGCATCAAGTTGTATTAAAGGTTTTTTATTTTTTAAATTTTTGTTCCAATATTCTTGTAAAGATTCTGGAGCATTGTTTAATACAATTTCTCCTGCAATTAAATTTGCTGATGGCTGTTTATATGGTTCAATTTCTATTTTAACTTCCTCATAATCATCTAATAGTGTAACGTCAACAAATTTAAAATCATAACGTATAGCAATTAATGTAAGAAAGTATGTTGTAAGATCTGTTTGTTTAAAAGACCAAACTTTAGATTCACCATTATAATGAGTAAATCCCATTGGTAAACCCTTTTTATCTTTTAAACATCTTATAAGTGTTACAAGTTTTTTGTTGTAAGGAAATTTTAAATCAATCATAGGCTCTTCATTTTCGTCGATATATTTTTCTATACTTTTTTCAAAATCTATTTTACGAAAAGGCTCTTTATATATTGGATTATCTAATAATTTTTTAATATCTAATTTGTGTTTTTGAAATTTTGTTAGGTATCTTTTTAGAATTATTACTGCTAATTTGCCTTGTTTTTCAGTCCATGGATATTGTGCTTCAGCTAATGAACGTACAGTGTCTCTATCCTTTGGATGTGGATTTATATGTGTTTTTAGATCATCTTGGTAGAAAAAATCGTTATATGCTAATATATTGATAGCTTCGTTTACTGTTTTCGGTAAAATCTGTTGTTTTAATTCTGGCATATTTTCCATTAAATACTAGTATAACATACTTGGTAAAGCCAGTCAACCTATGAACAAAAAAATTAAAAGACGCCAAAAAAAATTGCATTTTCGTATTAAAAAAGCTCTCGAAAAACGTAAAAATATCAAAAAATTTACACCAACGGTGGAACAATGTCAAAGTTGGTTTAGAACGTTGAATAGAGGTGTATTCCGTAAACGGTTGAGAGAACCAAAATTTCTTGTTCGTAAAATGATATATGATTGGGGAATATGTGTTGCAGACTGGGATAATAGAAAATGTAGAGCAGGAAGATTTAATCAAGAAGTAATTCCTTATCATGTTCCAATTGACTATAGAATTGAATTGCATAACAAATATCCTATGTGGAAAGATTTTATAGAAACTCTTGCACACGAAATGGTTCATTTGTATCAAATGCAAGTTTGGAAAGACCCTCGTTCAAATCATAACGCCAACTTTTATAGTTGGAGAAAAACATTTAAGAACCTCAATTTTAGATTATATCAGTAAATTCTTTATAAGTTATATTTTTAAAACGTCCGTCTTCTGCTCCCGGCATAGCTACTGTTAAAAAGTCAGGTGGGTTGTCATGCACAATTGTAAATTTACAATCAAGTCTCATTTTTTGAAGTCCACGAAAGTGTCCTAGCCATCCTTCAAAAATTGCGTCACCGTGTCGCTCTCCGTAGTTTGATGTATCTTGATATATATTGTTAAACTGGTCTTTTCCATATTCTCTAAAATCAAAACCAATTAAAAATATATTTTTATGTCCATGTACACAGGCAGTCCACATAGCTTGGTTTCCAGATATCCAGTGCGGATTGTTAGGAACTAAATGTAGTTTACCTTTGCTATAAGGTCTATTAACTTCAAGTGATGGAGCATAATGAAAACATTTTTCATAAACTTTATCTTCGCACATTTTTACTGTCATTTTCGTATCAACTGAAAAAATATAGTCAGGAACAAAATCTCTGTATAATGCATTACAACCATATGTTTGTCCTGTTGCTTTAAGTTTGTTTAAATCAAAATCTTTACGTGAAGGACCGTTTCCTATAATGTAAGCATTACCTCGAGGCACTGCTTTAACTTTATCTTCATAGAAAGCAGTTTCTAGAATTTTTTTTCCTTGTCTAATTATAGTGTTTACTGTTATGGTTTCACCGTTGTATGGTGTCCACTTAATAGGAGGATATGGATCTGGTGGTGCTGTACTAATTGTTTTCATTTTAAATATTTTTCCTCCAAACGTTTTTTAATTCTTATCCACGGTTTTCCTTCTTGTATTTCTTTAGGAAACCATTCTGTATACGCCAATTGATTTGCCCACGTTTGTCTAGCTGGCATGGCCGGAGTATTAATATCGGCCAAACTTATATTACCAACATCATGACATAAACTATCTTCAGACACAAACACAGGCACTCCAGCTATAACTGCCTCCATGGCAGGATTAGAACTATGGTTAACCACTGCCCAAGTTCTTCCTAGTGCTGTTTTAAAATCAGTATCATCATATGTTCCCCAATTTCTTTTAGGCAATCGTACTTTTACATTGTTAAACTTTCCTTGATCAATGTTAATTTCATTTCTAGGATGTGGTCTTACTAATATTGGTCTAGTTGTATGCTTTCTTATTTCAGTTATTTGTTCTTCAATCCATTGCTCCATTCTTGGTAACCCCTTCCATTGTTCTGATGCATCGTGTTGTCCACATATAACAATTATATCTCCTGTTGGGTTCCATGGTTCTAATGTATGCTTAAAGAGTGGCCAACGACTGTCGTCAAAAGTTTGATTGGCAAAATCTGCTTTTCTGTTTATACCGTTTATTCCAATTTTAAAACTTTCATTTCTTCTTAACCCACCAACCTCTAATACAATAACAGGTTTGCCAGCATTTCTATATTCGTTCCATATTTTTCTATATTGTTGCATTCTTCCCAGCCATAGTACACTCCAAATTACTGCTACATCTGCCTTTGTTTCTTTATTAATCAGAACCTCCTCACCTGCATTTCTTAAACTCTTAATAAAAGCATCAAATATTGGTTGGGAATTTAACGGCCCGTAATTTGGCCAAATTTCTATTCTCATAAAGTAGGAGGCCTATTCCTCCAGTAATCAATATTCCAAACGTCAGCAGGAGCATCTAACCGAGGCGTCCGCAAATCGTTTTTAGCAGAACTGCCTACTATTTTTCTTTTGCCTTTCATATGATCCATGTATAATCCAAGTTCACTGTTTACAAAAACATGATGTCCTTTAACTCCTTTTGCATAGCCGATATCATTTACTTTGATATTTTTTTCTTCTTGATATTTTTTAACTAAATGCCAAAATATAAACGAGTCGTGCCATTCTAATAATTTGAATACGTTATCAGTTACGTACAATTGTTCCCAATCGTTTATCATATTTTGCACTTCAGGATGTTTAAGATTATATCCTACAAACCCACACTCGGGATATTTCCCACCGTCTTTTAATTCAAATCGTTGTCTACCCAAGTACGTTACCATAGTATCGGTTGGTAGTAAAGATTCAAAAAAGTCCATTGGTACCGGTCTAAATGTAAATGTATCAGCATCTACCCAAACAACATAATCGTAATCTGGAGAATTACGCACACTGTTTACTACACAAAATACTTTGTTAGCAAAACGCACTGCCGCCCAAAGGTATGAACCTTTGTTTTTATCCTTCCCACCTTTCTTTTGTAATTCTGTTGGACGTCTTACACCCTTTTCTATTTCTTGTAGTTCGCCATTAGCAACAGGATCATCCTTGTGTTTGTTTTTAAATTTAAATAACTCTGGCTCCGCAGAATTTAAATCAACCCATTGTATTCTTTCATATTTGCATTCAGGTTTAGGTTCTTCAGCATATACTACAATGTCGATTTCTTTTGGAAACTGTTTAGCTATAGACTCTATACCTTTACGTGAATATTGTTCCCAGGTACCTGGCTTGTATGATGTAATAACTTTAATTTTCATTTATTCTTTTATTTAATACTCAGTTAACTGATAAGTTTTTTTCCAATCTTTTACTATCATTGCCGGTATTGTTGCTTTGTTAGTTTTTTTCCACCAATGCTGTATTGGTACAGTCCAACCAGTTTTCATTTTGTTTATAATTATTGCAGGTAACTTTCCTTTGTATGTAATTTTTGTTAAAAGTTTTGTATCACGTTTGTTTTCTCCAATCTTTTCATCACTATGGATGTTCATACAATACTGCATAAATGTTTTTGTTGCTAATGGAAAACGTCCTTCCATTCCGTATGCCATTCCGTATTTGTCGTTTCGCATAAAAAATTCTTCTGGAACCTGTGCTACACAATCAAGTGCCATGTATGATCCAACAGGATCATTTGGATTCCATAAGTCTTCTGGATAGCACTTGATTAGTTCATTACGTAATGCAGTTTTATCTATTAATGATTCGTGTAACTTTAATGGACGTTTTATTCTGTTAATCCATTTATCTATAACGTCAGACCAACTTGTAAGGTTTTCTTTTCTTAGTTTCCAGTATTTTGGATAGCCACCTAATATTTCATCTCCCATATCGCCAGCCATTGTTACTACTATACCGTTGTCATGCAACACTTTATTAGTATAACAATACATGGCAAGACTTGGATTATAAACAGGTTGTTCAATAAAATATATAGAATCGTTCCAATAGTCTGCTATTACTTTAGGTGTAATTGTTATTTCTTTATGATTAAAATTGTTTTCAGTAGCTAATATAGCGGCACAGTCAGCGTCTTCGTTATGATCCTCAACATGAACTATATTTGGTTCCATTCTGTTAGTAAACGTATTTGCTTCACCAACAACATTTTTTAATTCGTATGCAACTAAACTTGAATCCAATCCACCACTTAAGAACACACCAATTTTTCTTAATCCTATACTGCATATTTTTACTGTACTGTTTGCCATTTGTTTAAATTCAATAGGATCAAAGGTTTTGGTTGAAGTAGGTTTAATAAAAACTCTTTTTGTTTTTTTTATTCTTTTATTTGTAATGTCATAAACTATGGTTTCGCCTGCTAATAATTTTTTAATTCCGGAAAAGAAAGTGTTTCTTAATGCATTAATGCCAGTCATACTCATACAACTAACTGCAAGTTTATCTATTGTTCTACTGCCAGGGACTTTATCTAACATACCTTTTATTTCAGAACCAAACACTAATCCTTCTTTTGTTTCTGCATAGTACACAGGTTTTATACCTGCATGGTCTCTGCTTAATATAATTTCTTTTTTGTCTAAATCGTAGTAGGCAAAGCCATGCATGGAATCTATTTCATCTATAAAGTCTAACCCATATGTATCTAGACCCCATGCTAAAAGCTCTGTATCGCAACCTGTTGTGTCTTTAAAATCTTTATATTTTTCTTTAAGTTCGTAGTAGTTAAATATTTCACCGTTGTAAGTTAATCTGTTTCCTTTAGGTGTATGCCATGGTTGCTTAGATACACTTGGATCAGCCATGATGCTTAAAAGATTATGTCCTAATGTAACAGTATCGTCGTGCCAAGTACCTTGTCCATCGGGTCCCCTATGTTTACATTTGTTAATATATTGATTTATAAATTCAGGGTCTCTTGCAGTTATTCCGTAAATTCCACACATTTAAAGTCCTAATTTTTCTTTAAAACGTTTGAATACCGTTCCGTTTTTAATTTCTTCAGTAGTCCACATTTTATATCCAAGGTCATAGACCCATTGTGTTCTATCAGGATATATAGGTGTTTCTATTTTTAATAAATCAGTGTTTGCAACAGGCCAACAAATAGCAAGATTTGATGTAACAAAGGTAGGGATGCCACGGACGCAGGAATCAGTGCTGGCAGTAGAATTGTGAGTAACAACAGCATAACAATTATTTAATGCATCTTGGAAGTTGAATCTATAATGCTTTTTCTCGTCACCAGCAAAAAACTTTTGTCCTATTATAACTTCGCAATCTTTAGGAAATTCTTTTATTCTATTTTCCATTGCGGCCATATGATTTGGATGAGGACGCACTAAAAATTTTCTTTTTGTTAATGGTCGTAATTTTTTATATACGTCATTAAACCAGTCAATTGGATCTAATTCGTTCATTGACCAATTGTCTTTAGGTTGTAATACAAATAAAATTGGAGCGTCGGGAGTAGGTTTTCTCCATGGTTCATATTTTACTTTCCATAACAACCTCATCATTTCCCATCGATCAGGAGGTGAGTTGTCAGATAAAAAGTTTCCGTTATTCATTGGTGAATATAAAGATACACGCCAATGATGTTTAAGATGTGTAATAACATTACCAAAGCTAGACAGTAATCCACCGTCAAATGTTATTATGTAGATACCTTTCTTTTTTGCACGTTCCACAAGGTCTCTTCTTCTACCTTTAGTATGATGCATTTGATTTGTACCACCATAGCCAAACATACAACCAATTTTTGCAGTAGGATTCATTTCATCAGGTGCCCACTCTCCTGATTTATGTTCATTAACCATAATAGGATTATCTCCACAGGCACGTATACCTTCTGCCATATGTTTTAGAAGATCCCAACTAGCACCACGTCTACGGTCTTTTACTGTTCGTCTAAAAATTTCAACGTCCATCTAATATCTCCATGGCATAACCGTTTCTAAATTCTTCTTGTGTAAATTGTCCATAAGCTAGTGAATAAAACACAGGTCTAGGATCTTCATACATAGGTGTTTCTATTTTTGCAAAATCTGTTTCACATATAGGTAAACAAGGATTATCAAAGTTTGCAAAACAAGGCACTCCATTAGTTAATGCTTTAATTGTAATTGAACTATTAAATGTTACAACTGCATGGATTTTATCCCATTCAAATGGTTGTGTTGGTTGTTTATTTTTACTATTACCTGGTTGTAATCTACCTTGTGCATCAATTATTGTATTTGGATTAAAAGGTTTTTCTCTAATAACTAATTCTCTATCTGTATTTTTTTTTAAAATTTTTAATGTATTATCTAACCACTCTTTACCACCAAACATTTCTGCCATAGCATGACTAGGCGGAACAACCAAAACATATTTGCCATTTTTATGGAATGGTTTAATTACATCTTTAAATGTTTTTTTAAATCTATCATCGAAGGTGATATTATCAACAAACGTTTTAACGTGTTGATTTTTAACGCATCTCATCCAGTAAGGTGTTCTTCTGCTTTCACCCCAATAAGGTCTATCAATATAATAAAAATCAATTCCTTTTGCTTCGGCCCATCTATATACAAGGTGTGTGCCTCTTAATACACCCATGAATACAACTTTATCACAATCAGTGGATGCTAATGCTTTGTCATGCGAAACAATTTTTGCATTCATACCTTTTGCGGCCGCCTCAACATATTTTTCTGTAATAGGTCTACTTGTTTTTATTCCGTAGTTCATCACTGTAATACCCCTCATCCACCTCATACATTTTATGGTATGGACCATTCTTTTTCCTAAACTCTGCAATAATGTTTACACTTCTTCTGTACATGGTTGGATTGTTTCTAATTGATACACTGTGTACAGTATTAGAATTTATATTTAAAAACATTACGAAGGTATTTCGTTTATAAGGTACTGTTGTATGTACAGGTCCCACGTCTTCCGGATATATTTCTCTGCCACCTTTCATGTTTACTCTTATAATATCATTTTTAACTGTATGAAGTTGAAAATCTCCTCCTGTGCTTGTATCGTCTTTATATGGCATATACAATAATCCTGCAAATATTTCTAGTGGATTGTCTATGTGTGGTGTTCTAGATGTTTTTTCTGTTATTGGTTTATGTATAACAACTTGACAATCAGTTAGTAAATTAATTTTTCTCCCTTGCATCTTACTTTCTTTAAAACTTGCCCATGGTCTTGCACATACATGATTTTTTATATTTTCTAGTAACTTTGTTATTTTAGGTTGAGTTGATAGCCACGGTTTGAATAACTCGTAGATTTCCATAAACCATTCAGCTGATGTATGATACTCTGAAAACTTCCTCCATATTTCGGGTTGAAATGTTGGATGAACTAACTTATCTGACTTCATTCTATAACATATACCGTTATCAAGAGGTATTGTATTCATTAGTTGTTTTTCTGGAAAAGTGTTTTCTAATTCCTCATATAAATTCCAAGGTAATGCTTCTTCTATTATTACGTGTGGGTAAGGTTCTGTTTTTATTTTTGGTTTTTTCTGTAATAAAGAATACATGGTTTTATTATACTTTTAATTAATCCAAATGTCTAATTAATTTTTGAACATCAATTTTAAAGTTTATCAAATCGCTTAATCTTTTAACACCCGGTGGTTTTTCACGTCCTTTGGTATTAACTGGTACAGTTTTTGCTAGATATAATTCGTGTTTTAATCCTAAATTGTGGGATAGTAATGGGTAAACTTTTTTATGTAACATTTTTGTATCTTGTATTTCAATTACTTTAGTTCCCTCATTACACCAAAGTAAATTAACTAGTCCTGCTCCGTGGGTAGCAAGAACGTGTGTTGCTTCAGCAAATGTTTTAAATTGATCTTTAATATTCATTTCTTCAAGTTTTATAATTTCCCAACCTTTGATTGCCATTAATAATTCGTCAGCATTTATTAATTTTCTTGTTTTTGCATTTTCACGTGAAATAAATATTTTTCTATTTGGTCTCAAGGTTTTATATCCAAATAAACCCTTGAAGTGTCTTAGCCACGGTGCAAGGTGTAGTGTAGTTACACCATCATTGTGGTTGCTCATTGATGGTACTAATAAATGTTTAAAACGCCATACATCATTTTTTGACATTACATAATATTTTAAATCAGGAAATACTTCATTTGCTACTTTATTAAAGTAAGCACTTGGTGTTGATAAAATGTATATGAATTTAGAAAAATCTGTAACGCCTCTTTTTTCAAGTAAACGAAATTTTGATATTACATCAATCCAGATATGCCAAGGATTGTTAGCACTTTTTTCGTCAATTGGCAACCAAACGTATACGTATGCTTCGTCAAATTGCTTGGTGATAGGAGGTAATTTGAGGTTAATAGTTTCTCCCCATGTATCCCATAAGCGATGTATTTTTTGTGGTTTATGTTTATATTTGTGTAATAAAGGCCACACGTGATCAGTAATTAAATGATCATCTTCTGTAACAAGTAATGGCAAAGTATGTACAGAACAATTATTAAATTCAGCAATAAACGTTGGTAGACTATTAAAATGAGTTTTAGGGGCACGTGGATGGTATTTAATATCAAACGAATATTCTGGGTCTACAGTATCAAAGCGGTCTAGGAAGTATTTTATGCTGGTAATATTTTTCACTGTTTGCATTTTAAATAATTATACTATAAAATAGCAGTATGTCTAAATTGTTTTCAAACGGTTGTAGTTTTCTTAGTACACGTCCTAAAGACGGTGTTAATACCTTTGTAACAAAAATACTTGCCGAACAATATAATTTACAATTATTTAATCTTGCTATGGGTGGTAGAGGAAATGAACGAATTAGTTTCACTACAAAATTATGGGTTGAACAAAACGGAGTTAATGATGTTTTTGTTGTAATTGGTTGGTCTAGTATGATAAGAAATGATTATATAACCAACGATGGTTGGAAAAAAGGAAGAATACCAAACATGGATTTAACTTGGCGTACCTGGAAAGTAACTGATAATATAAAATGGATTAATAGTCAACAAGGATGGGATATTGAAAGTACTATTACAATGAAGTTTCTTGATATTGTTTTAAATTTACAAAATTATTTTAAATTTAAAAATATTCCTTACGTTATGTATAATTCATTACCAAATTATTCTAATCCTAACATTAAAGATTTTAAAATAATGTCAAAAGCAATAGACATGAAAAGATTTTTTAAACCCCAAACAAGTCTTTATGATTTTGTAATGAAAGAAAATATGATTGTAAGTCCCGACGATCCCCACCCAAGTACTAAAGGACATATTCAGTGGGCAAAACAACTAAAGGAATTTATAGATGCTAACAATTTACGCACCATTTAATAATCCAAATAGTAAAGCCTGGGAAGTTTTTAATGGAATTGAAAAATCTTGGCCAGAACAAGTTAAGGTACTTGATAATACTGCCACTGACGTATTATCCAATTCAATGTTTTGGGGATTTGTTAATAATAATATGGCATTGGTTAAAGTATTAGAAGCACGTAAACAAACATATTGGTTTACTGATACTCCATATTTTGGAAGGTTTGATAATAATAATTTAAAACCGGACAATCATTATTGGCGTATTTGTAAAAATAGAATACACGTTCCTTTTATAAAAGGATGTAAATCTGATAGATTTGAGAAGTTTGAAATGAAAGTTCAGGCACCAAATTTTAAAGGAAAAAACATTTTAGTTTGTCCAAGTTCGCCAAATATTAATCAATATTTAGGTAGGCCCGATTGGTTAAATGAAACTATCGCAGAAATTAAAAAACATACAGACAGACCAATTAAGATTAGAGAAAAGCCCAGGGGTCGCGGAACATCAGGACCGAGTGAAGCAATCATTCCACTCTCAGAAGAGTTAAAAGATGCCTGGGTGTGTGTAACATCTTGTTCTATTAGTGCGGTAGAGGCTCAGTGTAACGGTATACCTACTATATGTGATGTAAAAAGTTTTGCGGAGCCTGTTTCAGCTAACAACTTTTCAGATATTGAGAATCCGTACTTTGTAGGTGCTGAAGATTGGCTATATTCATTAGCATACCAACAGTTTACGCCAGAAGAATTTACAAACGGGTTTGCAATTGAAACACTTTTAGATAAAGGTTTTTTATGAAAATAGAAAAAATAAACGGATTTTGGGTACCTAGTAATGATATTCATATAGAACAATGGAGACAAGGACAACCATTTACACAAAAAAATTGTTTAGATAAATTTTTAAAATATTGTAATTCTCAAAATAAAAAATTTAAAACTGTTTTAGATATTGGTGCTTGGTGTGGAACTTGGAGTAAGGCCATGGAAAAATATTGCAACAATATTATTGCGTTTGAACCAGACAAAGTAAATTTTGAATGTTTGATGAAAAATTGTACTATTAATTGTAATGCTAGGAGAGAAGCAGTTGGTGCAAAAACAGGAACTATTTCTTTAACTAAAGATAATTTTACTCAAGCAAAAAGAGTTGAGGAAAATGGATCAGTACTAATGCATTCAATTGATTATTTTAATTATAAAGATGTTGAAATGATTAAAATAGATGTAGAAGGATATGAAATGGAAGTTCTTAAAGGTGCTCATAAAACAATAACCTTTAATGATGAAAACCAATCAAATGTACAATATATTATGATCGAATTAAACAATAATACTAAAAAGTACGGTAGTAGTAATACAGAAATAGAAAAACACTTATTAAATTTAAGATTTAAAGTTTTGCTAACCCATTGGCCAGATAAGGTATTTTATAGAGTGTAATGAATATTGTACAAATATCACTATCAACTCAATACGTTTCTAAGCCAGCATATTGTAAAGTTTATTGTTATGATGATTTAATATTTGATGATTATATAAAAAATAACATTATATTAGATCACTATAAATCTAATAATAAAAAATTTTCAATTAAAATTATTAAATCTGGTAAAACTTTAGATGTTGTAAAAAATAAAGAAGAACAGATTGTTACTATTAATGAAGTCAAACTTAATAATATTTCATTAAAAATAAAAGAGTTTGGAAATTTTAAAGCAATTGATAATGCATATGTTGATGACTATAAAATACAAACTAATGTGTGTTCTCTCAATGGAGAATGGCATTTTGAATTATTACAAAGAGATTTAATAGGTATAACAAATTGGCAAAATCTAAGAAAACCATTAAGAGATTCTTTCCAAGATTGTGATATAGCCTGTTTTGGTTGTAGTAACACACGGGGTGCATTATTAAAATACAACGAAACATGGCCATATTGTCTTTCTAATATATCAGGATACAATGTTAAAAATTATGGAATAGGGGGTTCAAATATGGATGAAATAACTGCTGTTGTAAATGAATATTTAGAAAAGTATAGATGTAAATTTGTAATCATAATGTTTCCCCATTCCATGCGTAGACAAACAACATATAACAGTAAAATTGAAAATTTATATATAACTCCAGTACCAGACTGGTATAACGGTAACTCTAAAAAATTTATTAACGAATTCTTTAGAGAATTTATTATGCACGGAGAAGAGCATAGCATAGCCATATTAGCTGGCCAGATAAAAGAGTTCTTAGATAAATGCAGTCAAAAAACAAAAATATTTTTTACTACATACCAAGCAAGTGAGTATGTATTACTTTCAAAAACTCAATGCAAAGAATATATATTGCCGTTTTTAGATCCTAACAAATATCCTAAAGCATCAGATGGAGAGCATTTTGGAATAGAATATTGTAAAGAGTATGCTCGAATTATTAAATCGCATATATTTCGAGGTTAATAATGTTAATAGATCCAGATGCAAAAATGATTTATGTACATATACCACGCACAGGCGGGAAGTGGTTTTCTTCTCAGTGGCCAGCACATCATACTAGACAAGAGTTTTTAAAAGAACATAAGTTTGGAAGACACGGAAAACTTTCAGGCATACTAGAAAAACTTAACGCATGTAATTACGATTACTCTAATTATAAAATAATCACAATAGTACGAGAGCCGATGGATAGAATTGCTAGTAGTTGGGTGTGGTTTTCTAAAGTAAAAGGTACAGCAGAAAAACATGGATGGAAAAGTATTGACGACATGATAGATACGTATGAAAGTGGAGCAATTAAAGTAAATTATTTGCCACAGACACATTGGTTATGCGAGCCCAATGCAAAATTTGATATAATTTATAGATTTGAAGATTTGTTAGAAAATTCACTACTCCCTCAAAAAGATTTTCCAATTTTCAACACAGGAGAATCCAGTTCAAAAAAATTATTAAGACAAGGGCAAATCAGAACCTTAATGTTGACACCAACACAAAAAGAAAGGATTAAAAAAGTTTATAAAGACGATTTTGATTATTTGTCAGCGTATTACCCAAACTGTAAATAGGTTTATATGAAAATTTTTATAACAGGTGTTGCAGGATTTTTAGGATCTCATTTAGCAGACTTAATGATAGCAAACGATCATACTGTTATTGGTAATGACAATATGATTGGTGGTTATATTGATAATGTACCACAAGATGTAGAGTTCCATCAGGTAGATTGTAGGGATTTAGACAAATTAACTAAAGTAATGAAAGGTTGTGATATTGTTTATCATACGGCCGCAACTGCATATGAAGGACTTTCAGTTTTTTCCCCTGTGCTTGTAACACAAAATATATTTGAGGCGTCGGTTGCAACTGTAACTGCCGCAATTAAAAATAAAGTAAAACGTTTTGTGTATTGTTCAAGCATGGCAAGATATGGAGAAAATCAAATACCATTTAAAGAAGATTACAAGTGTAAACCACAAGATCCTTATGGTATTGCAAAAAAAGCCGGAGAGGATATACTAAAAAATTTATGTAAGGTACACGGAATGGAATATGTTATTGCTGTACCACACAACATTGTTGGCCCAAGACAAAAATATGACGACCCGTTTAGAAACGTAATGTCGATTATGTTAAACAGAATGTTACAAGGTAAGCAACCAATTATATACAGTGACGGTGAACAAAGAAGATGTTTTAGTTATATAGATGATTGTTTATATTGTTTAAACGCACTTGCCTTTCAGGATAATGTTGTAGGGCAAATAATAAACATCGGGCCAGACGAAGAGGCAATTACAATAAATGGACTTGCCGAAGTGTGTGCTAACGAAACAGGAATTAATTTGGAGCCAATATATCATAGAGATAGGCCACAAGAAGTTAAACTTGCTACTTGTTCTGCGGACAAAGCACGTAAACTTTTGAATTATAAAACATCAACTAATTTAAGGACAGCGGTAAAAAAGACTGCAGATTATATTAGATTAAGAGGAACAAAAAAGTTCCAATACCATTTACCTTTAGAAATTATAAATGAGCATACTCCAGAAACTTGGAAAGATAAATTGATATGATTTCATTTAGTTGTCCGTCAAGAGGCCGGCCGAAATTAGCAAAAAGATTAGTAGATACAGCACAAGAATTTGTAAAACATGAAGTAGAAATTTTGTTTTATCTTAATAATGACGACTCAACACTTGAAGAATATAAAGATTTATTAGAAGAAAAATATTACACAATAGGTCCAAATCAATCTACCTGCCTAAGTTGGAATGAAATGGCGGGCAAGGCTCAACATGATATTGTAATGTTAATGGGAGATGATGTGCAAATACAAACACAAGATTGGGATGAATTAATTGTAGAACAGTTTAATAAGTATGATGATAAAATTTTAATGGTTGTGCCAAATGATGGAAGAGAGAAAGGTACTAAAAATTTAGGAGATAAAATTAAATTATGGGAAGACAAGCCATTACCAGCGGCCCATTTTGCTGTACATAAAAATTGGATAAACACGTTAGGTTATCTTGCACCACCATTTTTTTGGCATTTTTACGTAGACACGTATACACAAAAAGTTGCAAGAAAGTTAAACAGATGTTTATATTTGCCTACAGTTATGTTTAAAGCAAAAAAACTTTTTGATAAAACTGGTAAACAAGTTAGATCGAATCTTAATATTGCTAAAAGAGACGACTTTGTTTGGACAAAAGTAAGAGGAAGACATTTACAAGCAGATATTGATTTATTAAAGGAAAAATTAATTAATGAATGAAATGTATGAATACTTACAAAAACTCAAAAAACCAAAATGGGTTTTAGATTTAGGTGCATGGAACGGCAGATGGACAAGGTCTGTAAAAGATTTTTGGCCTAACGCACATTATACTTGTATTGAAGCAGGACAAATGCATAAAAATAATTTGCTTAAATGTGCAAACAAAGTTTATATCACTGTGTTGGGTAACGAAAATAAAAAAGTTGAAATGCATTTAAGAAAAGGATTAAGAAACGAAGAAAAAATAGCTTATACCAAAGGATCAAATATATTTGGTTCAACGCCAACGTTCCTGTCACAGGTGGTAGAACAAAGAAAAATGCAAACACTCGAATCAGTTGTTGGTGCCGATGCAATCTACGATTTTATTAAACAAGATGTACAAGGCGCAGAACTTCTGATAATGCAAGGCTCGCCAGAAATTTTTAAAAGAGCAACGTATGTTTTAAATGAAGTAAATTTATATAAAGATTCTAAACAACCTCTTATTCCTGATGTAAATGAAATGGACCAATTTATGCAAAGGTTAGGATTTAACAGTAGTGCTGTTATAGAGGCCCACGGAAAAAATAATCAAATAGATAAATTGTACTGGAAAAGATAATCATGAGGTTTATCGTTAACATTCCATATACCAATCAATTTATAATTCCAAGATTCTACAAGTTTTTGTGCAGAGAAGTCACCTCTGTTTTGTTCAATAACTAAAATTGGTTTGTATTTTTGTATTGTATTAATACCACCACGTAGTATTTTTTCTTCATACCCTTCAACATCTAGTTTAATAAAGCTAATATCTTTTAAGTTAAAACTGTCTAAAGTTTCAACATTTACCTTTAAATTACCAGTACCTTTTATTCTTCCGACTCCTGATTTGGTCATTTTGATTGATTTGGATTCACCCAATCCGGTATTAAAGTATGTAAATTTACTTGTATCTTTTACTTCTTCTTTTAGATATGCTTTTTTATTTCTAAAATCAAAACAATAGATATGATTAAAATCGTCTTCTAGCCATTTAGCAAAGCCAAATGTATCACACCCGACGTCTATTGCATTGTTAAAATTTACAATATAAGGCTTACACCAATTGTAGAACTCTTTCCAAATTTTTAATTGGTATTCGTATGTTGGCATAAATCATTCCATATTTTTGTCATATTAACCAGTTACGTACATCGGTGAATCTACCAATCATGTTTATACTCCAACGTGGGTGTGTTGCATTTTCTCTTGCATTTACACTGTGTTGTGTATCTCTGCCATTCCAAAACATAGTAAAGTTGTTTGATTCATATGCACATTTTTTAATAATAGGCCCCGGACTTTCATAAACTCTATGTTTATCCATTTTTAAACTGTCTGGTTGATGTATACAATAGTCACCACCAGTGCTTTTGTCTTCTGGATATTTCAAATATAGAAGTCCTGCATAAATTTCTTTTTCATTATCAGTGTGTGGTGTTCTACTACTAATTCCATTTACAGGAGGATGTTTTATAAAACTAAAATCTGTGTAACAGTTTAAACTTAAATTTTGTTTATTGTATCTATCAAGAAGTGAAATATTTTCTTTTTTAATTTTTAGATTTTTACTCCATGGCTCAAATGCATTTAATACTTTATAAAAAAATTCTTTTGATAAATGATATTGCATAAATTCTTTCCAAATATTACTCAATGATTCTTCTTCACGTAGAATATCTTTTGCTAACCAAGTTAATTTGCCGTGGTGATCTCGCGGTTCTTGTTTGTCTAATCTTTCATTTGGTAATGTTGCTAATAGTTCGTCGTGTATGTTTTGTGGTAAAGCATTCTCAATTATAATATAGGGCCATGGTTCTGAATCGACTGATTTGAGATTTTGTAATACACATAATTTGTTCATATATAGTAATTATCGTAAGGTAAGTCTCTTGTTAGTTGCTTATCGTTTTTATAATTTTATCGTATTCTTTTATGCTTAAATCTAATTGTAAAACCGGTCTATAAGGCCACTGTTTTCCTGCATCATTTATTTTTATGTTTTTAGAGTTGGTTATAAAAAATGTATTAGGACTATACATAATATTTTTTCCTTCAAGCTCAATAGCATTATTTTTACTGTTATCGGATCTTTCTTTAAAAAACCATAAACAAATTACTTCTTTATTTTTATTAAACTCACGTAAATCTTTAAAAAATTCAAAACCAATTTTATGTTTGGTATCAAAGTCTTGCCAAACTTGGTGAGAAAGGTTGTTTTGGTTTTCGTATAAGTTGTCGTATTCTTTTAAATCAAAAATTGCTGGTGCAAGAATATGCTCAACTGGTTCTTTGTAATAATGAGATTTTTTTATTTTTTCCCAGTTCATTATGCATTGGAATTTTTAGATTCTCTATATTCGTCTCTTATAGATTCCCATTCCACTGCATATTTTTCTGATTGTTCATCAAGTG
>Ga0187833_10002811_pt1 | contig 18285 bp, 20 predicted proteins | sample ETNtaG_37_FD_167968 | JGI IMG/M metagenome (GOLD analysis project Ga0187833, IMG submission 167968) | Marine microbial and viral communities from oxygen minimum zone, Eastern Pacific Ocean - ETNP2014_SV_400_PacBio MetaG (Illumina Assembly) | ecosystem: Environmental > Aquatic > Marine > Hypoxic...
TCACACACCAGTGCCATATCCGTAGCTTCGCCTACGGAAGGATGCCAGGGATGGTAAAGATCCAGATCGACCGGGTCGCTGGCGAGGTGCTCTGGGTCGGCAAGACCGTGACACGGGTCCTCCTGGGTGTGGCGGGCAATGCTGCAGGCGGCGAGCACCGTCTCGCGCACCGCACCGGGTGCGTAATCGGAGGTACTGGCGCTACCGGTACGCTCACCAAAATACACCGAGACCACCAGGCTGTGGTCACGCGTGTGTTCGACCGTTTCGAGTTCACCCATGCGCACGTTGACCGAAAGCCCCTGGCCCAGGCTCGCCGCAGCCTCTGCGGCCGAGGCTCCCCGGCGGCTGGCTTCTGCCAACGCCGCCTGGACGGCCTCAAGCAACGGTGCATCGTCCAGCGGTGCACCAGCGGGACTCGCACTCACAACCTTTGAGGTTTTGCTCATACTTCCACACCTCCGACGGTTAAGCCGTCGATACGCAGAGTCGGCTGGCCGACTCCTACCGGTACGCTTTGTCCATCCTTGCCGCAGGTGCCGACCCCCGAATCGAGTTCCAAATCATTGCCGACCATGCTGACCCGGGTCAGCACGTCCGGCCCATTGCCAATCAGCGTGGCGCCCTTGACCGGTGCAGCGATTTTGCCCTTCTCGATGCGATAGGCCTCGCTTGCCGAGAACACGAACTTGCCCGAAGTAATATCTACCTGGCCGCCGGCGAAGTTCACGGCGTATAGACCCTCGTCCACCGAGGCGATGATCTCGCCCGGGTCGTGTGCACCGGGAAGCATATAGGTGTTGGTCATGCGCGGCATCGGCAGATGAGCGTAGGATTCGCGACGGCCGTTGCCGGTACTGGCCGTACCGGTCAGGCGGGCATTCAAGGTGTCCTGCATGTAGCCCTTGAGCACGCCGTTTTCAATCAGTACGGTGTTCTGCGACGGGGTGCCTTCATCGTCTACGGTCAATGAACCACGCCGGTCGTCAATGGTGCCGTCATCAACCACGGTACATCCAGGGGAGGCCACCTGTTCACCGATGCGCCCGGAAAATGCCGAGGTTCCCTTACGGTTGAAATCCCCTTCAAGGCCATGACCAATCGCTTCGTGTAGCAGGATGCCGGGCCAGCCGGGGCCGAGCACTACGGTGAGGGTACCAGCCGGGGAATTGACCGCCTCAAGGTTGACCAGTGCCTGGCGCACCGCCTCGCGGGCATAAGAGCCGGCCCGGTCTTGCTCACGTAACCAGGCGTAACCAAAGCGCCCGCCGCCCCCGAAGCTGCCCTGCTCGCGCCGGCCGTTTTCCTCAACGATCACATTGACATTAAGACGCACCAGTGGGCGCACATCGGCGGCCAGTTGCCCGTCGCTGCGGGCCACCAGTACCACATCGTGCACTGCGGCAAGACTTGCCATGACCTGACTGACACGCGGATCACAGGCTCGCGCTTGTGCTTCCACTGCCTGCAGCAATGCAACCTTGTCCTCATCAGCCAGGCTCGAAAGCGGATCGGCCGGGGTATACAGCGGTGGCGACTTTGCGTTACGCCATTGCACCGGCGAAGTCGTCCCGCCGCTTTTGGCAATGGCCCGCGCAGCATCCGCCGCCTGGGCAAGCGCCGGCAGTACAAATTCGTCCGAGTAGGCAAAACCAGTTTTCTCACCGCTAACCGCACGCAGACCGACTCCCTGATCAGTGCTGCGGCTGCCCGATTTAACGGCGCCGTCCTCCAGTGCCCAACCCTCCTGGCGGCTGTACTGGAAATAAAGATCAGCATAGTCGATATCCTGACTGAGCAACCGACCCATCAGTTGATCGATGTCGCCGGTATCAAGACCAGCGGGGTTTAACAAAGTATCGATAGCAGTTGTTAGTGCGTCAGTCATGGTCTAGTTTTCTTTCACAGGACAATCCTAGGATATACAAATTAAAGCTCCTTTGATGGTGGAGAAAGCGGCAGGCACGACACCCTTTGGCACGGCCGGTATTCTATCCGAGCCTCGCCCTATTACAGTCGCTGGCACTCTTCGATGTCGGGCTTTCCGTAGTCATGGCCTGAGACTGCGTTTTAACTAGGCCGGTAGAGGATAAAACTCAGGTCATCGGGCTTTGAGGGTACGCCAGGGCGGGGTTCACTCATGCGCCTTAGCGCCAGTTCAGCCAGTTTCCCAGCAGCCTGTAGCAGCGTCCCGCGGCGGATGGCATCGATAATTTCGGCAATGTACAGGTTGTCCCACAGGCCGTCGCTTGCCACCAGTGCAGTGTCGCGGGTAGCCAGTGCCAGCGGCGGCATACTCTCGACCCACAGGTTCACGTCGCCGACCATGTTGCTCAGCAGGTTGCGCCGGGGATGCAACAGTGCCTGCTGCTCGCTCAGCAGGCCACTTGACTCACTGATACCAACCGGCGAGTGACAGTTACTCCGGAGCTTAGTGCGGCCACGCTGGCCGACCACCATTGCCGCCGAGTCGCCAGCATGATGGCTGGTCAGCGTTCCATTATTAATCTCAAGCACCGAGACCGTGCTGGCGGCCCCCAATCCCCGCGCCAGTATGGAATCACTGGCCTGGTGAATGCATTCGGCAACACCAAGTCCCGTCGTGTCGCCCGGCGCCGCTGCCAGCGCTTCGATCACATCCTTAGCTGCTGCGGCGCCGTGCGGCATGCCGCCCACCCCATCGGCTACGGCCAGCACCACCGATGCCGGCTCCCGGGTAAATACACCTACGGCATCCTCGTTGCCGTTAAGCCGGCCGGGGTATGTGCAGGTGAAGGCCACTGCCTGTCCTTGCGGCAGTGCCACCAGTTGGGGCACATCAAGGCTGGTGCCACACAGGGTGATGGGAGGTGCCAGCCTCGCCATGTCATCAGGCCCAGTCAAAGGCGGCGGGCCTTTACTGCCATTCCATGGTTTCCAGGTGCTGGCAAAGTTGGCCGGCGGTGCGAAATTCACGTGCGATCAGCGAGCGCTTGAGCCCTTTGCAGATATCTTTGATCTCCTGAGGCTGGCGCCGGTAATGGCGCTGGCCACCACTGGCATCATAAAACAGGCGGATCAGATCGAATACGTCATGTTGTATGTTCTCGGCATTGGGCGCGCCCCAACTGTACATGTCGAGCAGTTTCAACTCGAAGCCGAGCCCGTGGCGCAACACGATGACGTTGTCGGTATGCAGGTCACCGTGGTACTCGCCAAGATTATGGATAGTCTCGATACCCGATGCCAGTGCGTGCAGCAGGTGTACTGCCTGGAAAGGGCTCAATCGCCGCCCTTTCTGGCGTTTGAGAAAATCCGACAGCAATTCCCCCTCGACGAATTCCGAGACCAGGAAAGATACCTTGAGCCCGCGGTAACGGAATGCATCCCGAGTATGGTACTGGATGACCATCGGGCAATGGCGCAATTTGTGCAGTTTGCGGGCATAGAAGCGTAGTGCCCGGTCACCGGGATTGCGCCGAGGGAAAAAAATCTTGACGGTTCTCTCTATGCGGGTACCGCATTCGCGCACTTGGTACACCTCGCCTTCCCAGCCAGCCCCGAGCAGTGCCACTACCTCGTACTTGTCCGCCAACCGCTCGCCTTTGTGCAGCTTGAAACTGGATATTTTGGGAGGCATAACTTTCAACTCTTGGTCTTTTCCGGCTATTTAGCCGAACTGTTTCAGCATCCGGCGGTGGGTTCGCGCACTGAAACATACTTCGCCCGCGAGCAGGCAGGCACAACTCGTGCAGTTGGGGATGGCCGCAGATTAATTGCGCGGGGTGGCGTCATCATCAGAGAGTTCATCGAACTGAGTGCTAGCGGCCTCGAGCTCCTAATCCATACTCTCGCCACCAAGATCGCTGGTGTCATTCTCTTCCGGATCTCGCTCGCGGGGCTTGATCGTGCGGGAGAAATAGAGCCCAGCCTCGAACAGGATCCAGACCGGTATCGCCAGCATGGTCTGCGAGAAGATGTCCGGGGGCGTCATCACCATGCCCACGACAAAAGCGCCAACAATGATGTAAGGCCGCTTGGTAGCGAGATTCTCTGGCGTAGTCATACCCATGCGCACCATCAGTACCGTCGCCACCGGCACTTCAAAGGCCAGGCCAAAAGCAAAAAAGAGTTTCAGCACGAAACTCAAGTATTCGTTGATATCGGTCATTACCAGCACGCCTTCGGGTGCGGTGCTGGTAAAAAAAGCAAAGATGACCGGAAACACGATGAAATAGGCGAACAGAATACCCAGGTAGAACAGCAGGCTGCTCGAGACCAGAATGGGCACGGTCAGGCGTTTTTCGTGCTCGTACAGTCCTGGCGCGACAAAGGCCCACAACTGGTACAGCAGGTAGGGCATGGCTACCACTGCCGCAAACGCAAAAGCAAACTTAAAGGGCACGAAAAACGGCCCGTGTGGCTGGGTCGAGATCATGGAGTTGCCCTCCGGCAACGCCGCCATTAGGGGCTCAGCCAGATACTCATAGAGGTCGTTGGCAAAGGGCGCACAAATAAAAAATAGCACCAGCACCGCACCACCACCGCGCATCAGCCGGTCGCGCAACTCCAGCAGGTGCGACATGAAGGTCGCCCCCTGCAGTTCGGGACGCTTGGCAGATTCGGCCACCGGTTAAACTCTTCAGCCCGTACCGCTCTTCTCTGTAGCGTCGGCCTGCAGCACGTCGGCAGATTCCTTGATCGAGTTCACCACGTCGCCCATGGCGTCATTATCGGTCACTGACTGGCCGGCTTTTTCTATATCGTCTTTCACACTGCTGACATCTTCACCCAGTTTGCGCAGGTCGGCCAGTTCACTCTCGCGGATTTCGCGATCGATGTCGGATTTGACGTCGGCCACCATACGCCGCGCGCGACCCACCCACAGGCCAGCAGTGCGAGCAGCCCGGGGCAAACGCTCAGGTCCAAGCACGATCAGCGCGATCGCTGCGATGATGACAATCTCAAGGAAGCCAACATCGAACATAGCGCTGCCCGGTGCGCGGCTCAGGCCTTGGTAGTTTGGTCGTCAGAATCCGCCTCTTCAGCAGATTCGGCAAGGCTCTCGGGGTCCGCGGGTGATTCTGCTGATTCAACTGGCTCCTCGGTGTTCGTGAAATCTTTCATGGAACTGCGAAAACCCTTTACCGCGCCGCCAAGGTCAGTACCGAGGTTGCGCAGTTTCTTGGTGCCAAAAAGCAGCAATACAATCACCAGAACGATGAGTAATTGCCAGATACTGATACCGCCAAATCCCATAGTTATCTCCTGTCCTACTCTTTGTTGTCATATGTGGCCGGGCAAACCCTTACCTGCACCGGTTGAGTGCAACTTTGGCCTGCCGACCGGCCGCCGGTCATCAGGCACATAATAACCGCTTTTAAAAAATAGCGGGAACACCTTTATTAAGCGGCAAAATCAGCGTCGCCGGACCCGGGGTTATGCGTCAAGGCTTCGTGGTTTCCGGGCGGTGTAGGAAATAGCTGGACCCCCATTCCAGCGCTTGGCAATCAGTACTGACAACCGTTCGGCAATGCGAACCTGCTCAGGCGTCACTCAACTACTGCCATACATCTGAGTGGGATCTTTCAACACTGGATCGACAATCTGCCAGCCGCCTTCTTGCAGTACCTGGAAAAAACAATTAGCTCGGCCAGTGTGGCAAGCAATACCACCGACCTGCTCGATCTGCAGCAGGATCACGTCGTTGTCACAGTCGAGCCGTATCTCCCTGACCATCTGCACGTTACCCGACTCCTCTCCCTTGCGCCACAATTTCTGCCGCGAACGTGACCAGTACACGCCACGGCAGGTCGCCGCGGTTTCACGCAGCGCCTCACGGTTCATCCACGCGACCATCAGCACGCGGCCGTTACTGGCCTCCTGGGCAATCGCCGGCACCAGGCCGTCCGCCGTCCACTGCACCTGCTCCAGCCATTTATCACTCGTCATTGCAAGTTCACCTCTATGCCGCGCGCGGCCATATGCGCCTTGGCCTGCTCGATCGTGTATTCACCGAAATGAAAAATACTGGCGGCCAACACTGCATCGGCGCCGCCTTCAAGTATGCCTTGTGCTAGATGCTCGAGCTCACCCACGCCACCCGAGGCGATGACCGGCACCGGCACGGCATCAGTTACTGCCCGGGTTAAAGCGAGGTCGAACCCGTCGCGAGTACCGTCACGGTCCATGCTGGTCAGCAGTATTTCGCCTGCACCGAGATCCGCCATGCGCCGGGCCCAGGCAACCGCATCCAGGCCTGTAGGTGTGCGCCCGCCGTGGGTGAACACTTGCCAGTGTTGGTCCGCACGCTTGGCGTCGATTGCCACCACGATGCACTGAGCACCAAAGTGATGGCTCGCCTCGGCTACCAATTCCGGCCGGGTCACTGCCGCAGTGTTGATGGAAACCTTGTCGGCCCCGGCGTGCAACAGGCGGTGAATGTCGGCCACCTCGCGGATGCCCCCACCTACAGTCAGCGGGATGAATACCTCAGCCGCTACCCGCCGCACCACCTCAACCATGGTATTACGAGCGCTGGAACTGGCGGTGATATCGAGGAACGTGATCTCGTCGGCTTTCTGCTCATCGTAGCGTTGTGCTACCTCTACCGGGTCCCCGGCATCACGAATCTCGACAAAGCGCACACCTTTGACGACCCGCCCGCCATCGACGTCCAGACAGGGGATGATGCGCTTGGCCAGGCCCACTGCTCAGCCCGTGCCGGCTGGCCGGCCAGCGGCAAGCTGCTGCCCCTGGCGGAAGTCCAGCGTACCCTCATAGATTGCCCGGCCGGTTATCACCGCCTCCACACCTGAGTCCTGCACCGCGACCAATGCCCGAATGTCATCGAGATCACGCACGCCGCCCGCGGCGATAACCGGGATGCGGACAGACTCAGCCAGCCGCGCGGTTGCCTCGACGTTAACTCCGCTCAACATACCATCGCGCTCGATATCAGTGTAGACGATGGCGGCAACCCCATCGTTCTCGAAGTGCTGAGCCAGATCAACGACCTCGTGGCCCGAGAGTTTGGACCAGCCGTCGGTGGCAATGCGGCCGTCTCGCGCATCGAGCCCAACGATAATGTGGCCAGGAAACTCGGCGCACAGATCACTGACGAAGTGCGGCTCGTTAACGGCGCGAGTACCAATGATCACGTACTGCACCCCGGCTTCGAGGTACGCATCGACTGTGTCCTCGTCACGGATACCGCCGCCCACCTGTAGCGGTATCTCCGAGTAGCGATCCGCTATGGCACGAATGATGCCGGCATTGACCGGGCGGCCTTCAGTCGCACCATCCAGATCCACGATGTGCAACCGTAGAGCGCCGGCACCAACCCAGCGCTCGGCCGCGCTTATAGGATCAGCGTCGAACACAGTCTCGTTGCTCATGTCACCTTGGCGCAGGCGCACACAGCGACCCTGGCGGATATCGATGGCGGGAATCAACTGCATGAGAATGTACAGGTGGTACGGCGTCAATAAGCCAGGCGGTGACCCGGCAGTCGAGGCTAGTCAGCGACCTTGTGTAGGATATTGGTGGCTATAACGATGAAATTGTACCGCAGCTGTTGGCAGAGCATCCACGGATACCGGCGAATCAAGTGCCGCCGTCCCAATTGACGAAATTTTCCAGTAACTTGAGGCCCTGGGCGTGGCTCTTCTCCGGGTGGAACTGCACGGCAAAGACGTTGTCCGCGGCGGCGGCCGAGGTAAAGCGCACCCCGTAGTCGGTAGTGCCGGCGACTTGGTCGGGCGCGCGCGCATCGGCGTAGTAACTGTGAACGAAGTAAAAGCGTGTATCCTGGGGTATGCCCAGCCACAGCGGGTGTTCACCGTGTTGGGTGACGTTGTTCCAGCCCATGTGCGGCACTTTCAATTCTTGCCCCCGGGTATTTTCACCAGAACCAAACCGCCGGACCTGCCCGGCCAGCACACCCAGACCCGTGGTACCACCATCTTCGTCACTGTGGTCAAAAAGCGCCTGCAGGCCCAAACAGATACCCAGTACTGGGCGGCTGGCCAGGGCGATTGTGATCGCCTGGTGCAGGGTGTCTTTACCCAGCGCCTTAAACCAGGTGCCGATGGCTCCTTGGCCCGGTAGCACCACGTGGTCGGCAGCGGCGATGACGGCCGGCTCAGCGCTGACCTTTACGGTGACACCCCCCGCCACATGCTCCAGCGCCTTGCTGACCGAGTGGAGGTTGCCAGTACCAAGGTCGACAACAACGATACGACGCATCGTGGGTTATAGCGACCCCTTGGTCGAGGGCACACTGTCGCACTGCCGGTCATCCAGGGTGAGCGCCATGCGCAGTGCGCGACCAAATGCCTTGAATACGGTCTCGGCTACGTGGTGGGCATTGTTACCCCGCAGGTTGTCCACATGCAACGTGACTCGAGCGTGATTGCAAAAACCCTGAAAGAACTCTTGCAACAGATCCACGTCAAAGTCCCCGACCCGCGAGCGCGGCCAGTTGACCGCAAACTCCAGCCCTGGCCGCCCAGAGAAGTCGATCACCACCCGGCTCAATGCCTCATCCAGCGGCACGTAAGCATGGCCGTAGCGGTTGATACCGCGGGGTTCACCAAGGGCCTGCGCGATCGCCTGCCCCAGGGTGATACCGACATCCTCGATGGTGTGATGGCCGTCCACGGCGAGATCTCCTTGGGCACTGATTTTAAGATCCACCAAGCCGTGACGCGCCACCTGCTCCAGCATGTGATCGAAAAAGGGCACTCCCGTATCGAGTTCCGCACTGCCCGTCCCGGCCAGGTCAATAACAACGGTGATACAGGTTTCTTTGGTTTCGCGCCGTACTTCGGCGCTGCGCTTAAGAGTCATTGGCGTCCTTCAAAGTGAGCAAGCCGCTGCCGGTAGCCGGCTAAAGAGAAGCCGATTCTAACAAACGAGCCTACCCGATAAAAACGAGCCTCACTTGCTGTCGTTAAGCGCCCCTGCCAATGCGCTAACAAACGCCTCGTTCTCTTCTTTAGTACTGACGGTTACCCGCAAGCAATCGCTCAAGGCATCGTGAGCGCCGTGAAGGTTTTTCACCAGAACTCCCCGATTGCACAACGCGTCGAATACCGTGCTACCTGTGCCGGTTGGTAATCGAAAGAGCACGAAATTGGCCTGGCTGGGATACGCCGTGATGCCCCTCATGCTATTGATCGCCCGGTAAACATCATCCCGCGCACGGCAGATAGCCCGGGCTTTATCTTCGAACCACTCCAGATGCGCCAACGCAAACTCAACACTTGCCTGGGTCAGCGTATTAATGTTGTAGGGCAGACGAACCTTGTTGATCTCACCTACCAGCACTTCGGGCCCGACAAGAAAACCCAGGCGCAGCCCGGCGAGACCCAGTTTTGACAAGGTGCGCATGACCAGTACATTGTCCAGTGTACCGGCGCGATCCATAAAAGTATCGCCACAAAATGCGTGATAGGCCTCATCGACCAAGACGATACCACTACATGCGTGTGCCACCTTTTCGACCAAAGCGGGATCACAGGAGTTGCCCGTAGGATTATTTGGGCAGGCCAAAAATACACAGCACGGGTCATGCTGGTCGATGGCTTGTAACAGCGCCTCGGCATCCACCGAGAAATCTGCACAGCGGGGCACATCCACATAGTCACAACCAGTGATTGTTGCAATCACCCGATACATCGAGAAGCTCGGTTCCGGCGCCAGCATAACTCGCCCGGGGCCACCCACAGCCAGTGCCACCATCTGGATCAGTTCGTCCGAACCGTTGCCAAGCAGCAGTGCCGCTGCGCCAGGCACCGCAAAACGTCGGCGCAATGCTTCGATCAGGGCTCTGGCCTCGGGATCAGGGTACCGATTGAGCAACACTGCAGCCAGCCGTTTTAGCCACTGTGCACGCAGGGTCTCATCCCAAATATAGGGATTCTCCATCGCGTCCAGTTTGATCAGACCCTGGGCTTCGGCGACCTGGTAGGCCGCCAGGTCCTGGATGCGCGGGTGCACCCAATGCTCAATCAGGGAATCGTCAGTCATGGCCAGGTGTTGTTTGAGGCGACCCTAAGTCTGACCCCGGTACTCGGCTGAGCGGGCATGGGCGGTCAACTTTTCCGCCCGGGCAAGTCGGGCGGCAACCTGCGACAAGGCGGCGGCGCTGTCTGCCGAGCAATGGATGACACTGGAGCGCTTTTGAAAGTCGTATACGCCGAGCGGTGAGCTGAAGCGGGCGGTACCAGCCGTTGGCAGCACATGGTTGGGCCCGGCACAATAGTCCCCTAGCGACTCGGCACTGTAATAGCCGCAAAAGACAGCGCCTGCGTGGCGTACCCTGGCAAGCAGCGGCTCGGGTTGTGCCACCATCAATTCCAGGTGCTCGGGGGCGATACGGTTGGCCAGGTCCACCGCCTGCTCGAGTGTTGCCACCTCGATCAGGGCACCGTGGTTCGCCAATGCTTGCTCGATAATTGCGGCGCGCTCCATTTGCGGCAGCGCTGTGTCGATGGCCGCCACTACGCGATCAATCATTCGGCGGTCTGGCGAAATCAGGATGGACTGGGCTAGTTCGTCATGTTCGGCCTGGGCAAAAAGGTCCATCGCCACCCAGTCGGGATCTGCGCCGCTATCACAGATCACGACCACCTCTGAGGGACCGGCAATCAGGTCGATGCCAACCTCACCTAAGACCTGCTTCTTGGCGGCAGCTACAAATATGTTGCCCGGACCCACGATTTTGTCCACCCGCGGCACGGTAGCCGTGCCGAAAGCGAGTGCAGCGACGGCCTGGGCGCCACCAACCCGGAATACCCGGTCTACGCCCGCCAGGGCCGCCGCCGCCAGCACCCCATCATCGACCACACCCCGGGGGGTCGGCACCACCATGATAAGCTCGCTGACCCCCGCCACGCTGGCCGGAATCGCCGTCATCAGCACCGACGAGGGATAGGCCGCTTTACCGCCAGGCACGTACAGGCCAACCCGCTCGAGTGGCGTAACCTGCTGGCCCAGGCGGGTACCATCTGCCTCCTGGTACTGCCAGGAGGTCTCAAATTGGCGCTCGTGAAAGGCCCGGATGCGCTGCGCTGCCTGCTCGAGTGCCGCGCTCAACTCATCAGGTAACGCCGCACGCGCCTGGTCAAGGCGCGTCTTTGGTAGTTCAAGGTCTGATGGCACCTGCAGCACCAGCTCATCAAACTCAGCGGTCAAAGCCAATAGCGCTGCATCACCCTCGCATCGAACGCGCTCGATAATTCCCCGTACTGTCTCTTCGACCGCTGCATCAAAGGGCTGAGTGCGGTTCAGCAGTTCGGCCAACCGTGCCTCGAAATCTGCTGCCGACATAGTCAATCGTGGTAAGGCAATGGACATGTCAGGTCAATCTAGGGAAGGCGTACAACACGCGCTCAGCGCACCGCGGCCAGTCGCCGCTGACTGCCGTCGGACACCCGGCAGATATCGGCGCCGCACTGGGCCAATTTTTCTTCTATGCAGTCGTAGCCACGGTCAATGTGGTAGATCCGATCCACTACGGTCTGCCCCTGGGCCACCAGCCCGGCCAGGACCAGGCAGGCAGAGGCCCGCAGATCAGTCGCCATAACCTGAGCAGCACTCAAATGAGGTACACCACGGATGATGGCGGTGTTGCCCTTAAGGTCGATATCCGCCCCCATGCGCTGCAGTTCCTGCACGTGCATAAAACGATTCTCGAAAATGCTCTCTGTCACCGTGGCAGTACCTTCTGCTATGGCATTTAGCAGCAGGAACTGAGCTTGCATGTCGGTGGGAAACCCGGGAAAAGGCGCGGTGCGCACATTCACCGCCCGCGGCCGTTTGTGGGTCATGTCGAGCAAAATCTCCTGCTCCCCTACCATGACCGCGGCACCGGCTTCATCAAGCTTGGCGATAACTGCATCGAGCAGGCCATTGCTGATACCACGTAGGCGCAAACGGCCGCCGGTCGCGGCAGCCGCCACCAGATAAGTGCCGGCCTCAATCCGGTCGGGTATCACCGTATGTTCAGCTCCGCTGAGTGCGTCCACACCCTCGATCTCGATGGTATCCAGCCCGGCACCCTGGATGCGCGCACCCATGTTGACCAGGCAACGGGCCAAGTCCACTACCTCGGGCTCGCGTGCGGCGTTTTCCAGCACCGTTCTACCTTGTGCCAGCACTGCCGCCATCAACAGGTTTTCAGTGCCAGTGACGGTCACCATATCAAAAATGATCCGGGCACCACATAGACGGCCACCGGGCACTCGGGCCTTGATGTATCCGGCCTCCACCGATACTTCAGCACCCATTTTCTCCAATGCCTTGAGATGCAGATCTACCGGGCGCGAGCCGATGGCACAACCACCGGGGAGCGACACTTCAGCCTGACCAAAGCGTGCCAGTAGTGGCCCCAACACCAGGATCGAGGCGCGCATGGTTTTGACCAGTTCGTAGGGTGCACAGCGGGATGCCAGATCGGCCGCGTTGACCTCGATCTCAAGTTTCTCGTCTACCTGTACGCTGACACCGAGATGACCCAGAAGTTCCAGCGTAGTGGTGATATCCCGCAGGTGAGGGATATTGCGTACCCGTAGGGTCTGGTCGGTGAGAAGCGCCGCGATCAGGACCGGCAATGCCGCGTTCTTAGCCCCGGCAACACGAACCTCCCCCTGTAGCGTCCCGCCGCCCGTGATGAGTAATTTATCCAAAATTGTGGCTGCTCAAGCGTGCGACTAAATACCTCTGACTGGATTGTGTGGGGCCGAGGGAACTATGTCCAGCCAAGCCCCGGGAATCAGTCTGCCAATTAACGAAAAAGGCGCCTACCGGCGCCTTTTACTTGCAAGGTGACAAGCTGCTCAAGTATCAACCGACTGGAGTCTTTGTTTTAGTTCGCCGTTTTCGTACATCTCCATCATTATGTCACTGCCGCCGACGAACTCACCGTTGATGTACAACTGCGGTATGGTCGGCCAGCTCGAGTAACTCTTCACGCCCTCGCGGATCTCGTCATCCGCCAACACGTCGGCCGAGGCAAACTCAGTGCCGAGTGTCTGTAGTATCTGTACTGCCCGCCCGGAAAACCCGCACTGGGGAAAATCCGGCGTGCCTTTCATGAAAAGCATCACCTTGTTGCTCTCTACGGTCTGCTTGATTCGGTCCTGGGTATCCATTTGATCTCTCCTCGAAACTCAGTTCGGCTGTGCTGTCGCCTTTTCCTCAGGGGTGAGGGTGCGCATGGACAATGCGTGTATCTGTACCTTCATCCTGTCGCCCAGTGCGGCGTACACCATCTGATGCTGCTGCACACGGTTTCTACCGGCAAACGACGGGCACACGATCACTGCATCAAAATGATGCCCGTCGCCGGATATCTCAACCTCGGCGCCGGTAAGGTTTTGCTCGATCCAGCCCTTGATGTCCTCGGCTGTTACCATGTTCCGATAATCCTTATAGTTGACAACGGAAAGCGGCCCGCCTAGTCCTTTGCATTTTTGCGGGCGAGCGATTCTATCAGAGAATCCAGGCCGTCCGCCTCGATCACCTGCCGATACTGGTTACGGTAACTCAACACCAGGCTGACGCCGTCGATCTGGATATCGTACATCTTCCACTGCCCACTTTTCTCGCGTAGGAAAAAGTAATTTACCGGCACCGGTGCCGTACCCGGCAAGATGACATCGGTGGGAACCACACCGAGGCGTTCATTGGCCTTAAGTTCGAACGGCTTGTAGAGTATTTCCTCGGCGCCGGTGTAGCCGAATATCGCTGTGGCGTAAGTGTGGATAAGCAGGCTTTTGAATGCCCCGGCAAAGCGCGAGCGTTGCTCCGGCCGTGCACTTTTCCAGTGGTTGCCGAGAATCAGTCGGGCCACCTTATCGAACGCGATGTGGGGAACGATTGTCCGCTCGACCATGGCATAAAGGCGTGCCTGGTCAGTCTCCAGTTCAGCCCGATGCGCGGTGAGCTCGTCGATCAACTGGCTTACCGCCTGGCGAATTAACTGGTCAGGTGGTAGCGCAGTGGCGGGGGCTGGCGAGGATAACAACAGCAGTAGTAGTGGTGTCAGCCACCACCGGCACAGCCTCTGGCTGGAGAAAAAAATAGTCTGGCTCATAAGCAATAAGGGTAAGTTAATCAAACTGGGGATAGGTCTGCGTGGGCCCCAGTATATTGTGAGCATTTCCGCAAGTAACTACAAACGCCCCGTGCCGGCGGGCATCTGTTGGTAGTAGGTAGCAGCGCAGCGTCTCCCTTGGCAACCCGGCAACTGATGGCTTTGCAGCGCGCACTGTTTGTGCTTGCTGGCTCATTTTGTTAGGGCGTATTCACAGCCACTGGCGCAGCGGACCCGAACGGCCTCAACAACAGTATCAACTTCGGTAACAAGGTCAGCGCTGCCAGCAGCGCAATAGCCATGGCCAACGCAGTTAGCAGGCCAAAGTAGATAGTCGGCAGGAAATTCGACAGCACCAGGATAGAGAAACCGACGATGATGGTGATGGCAGTGTAGAAGATGGCTCGGCCGATATTTGCGTGGCAATAGTGCAGGGTCGCCGGATAATCGCCGCGGCGCGCATACTCGTCCCTGAAACGGTAGATATAGTGAATGCTGTTGTCCACCGCAATACCCAGTGTGATCGAGGCGATGGTGATGGTCATCATGTCGAGCGGTATGCCGCCCCAACCCATCAGCCCGAGAACCACAGCGGCCGCCAGCAAATTTGGCACGATGCCGATGAGCGCCAGCACGACTGAGCGGAACAGCACCATCAACATTAGGGCGATTCCCAGCATCACGACCCCGAGGGTCTGGATTTGTGAGCTGAACAGGCTCTGCAGCATGTTGTTGTAGAGCACCAGCAGCCCGGTAACCTCGAAGCTGTTTGCGGCAAGACCAAGCTCACTGGTGAGGCCGTTTTGGATATTCTGTAACAGTTCGTTGCGCCTGAGGTCCGTGAGTGAATCCCTTATGCGCAGGCTGATGCGGGCCTCATTGTCATCGATGGAGACAAACGGCGCGATCATGGTCTGCTTGAGCGTATCGGGCATTCGTTTGTTTACCAGCGCGAGTTCGAAAGCGTCAAATTCCCCCTGGTTTATCTCCTCGCCGACCCGGATCAGCGAGGCCAGTGATAACACCTGGCCGACGCCGTAAAGATCGCTGACGTAATCATGCACGGCCTTGATGCGGTCGACCCGCTCCGGGGTGAACCAGTAATCGTCCTTGTTACCACTCGAGATACTGCCAAGCAGCAATTCGTCAAGGTCATCCTCTTCTTCCAAGGCCCCTTTCAGTTCTTCTTCAGCATTGTCTGTAGGCGGCGGTAATGCATCGAAGGAAAGCAGGATATCCAGCGGCGTGGTCCCACCCAGCTTGTCATCAACCAGTTTCAGCCCCTGGTAGATTTCAGTGTCGTTACTGAAGTAGTTAACGAAACTGTTCTCGACCTCAAGGCGCGTTATGCCAACCACCCCGGTGACAGCAAGCAGGCCCGACACCACCAGTACCGCAGTGCCGTGGCGCGCTGTGAGGCGCGAGAGCGCCGCAGTAACCCACAAGGTGGAGCCGGTGGTGGTTTCTCCCGGCGACCTGCCCAGCACCAGCAACAGCGTTGGAAACAGCAGAAACGAAGTCAAAAAGGTGACCGCGAGCCCGACCGACATCATCCAGCCGAAATCGATCACCGGTTTGATGTCGCTTACCACCAGCGAGCCAAAAGCTATTATTGTAGTAAGCGCGGTATACAAACACGGCCAGACCATTTTGCGCACCGTCCGCGCTACCAGCTCGCGGTGCATGCTTTCTGGCTGATCACGGCACAGTTGCCGGTAACGTACCACCAAGTGGATGCTCATCGACATGGTGAGGATCAGCATCAGTGAGATGAAATTAGACGAGATCACCGTCACCTGCCAGCCGGCCAGGCCCAGCAACCCGATCATCAGCAGCCCGGCGTAGAAGCAACTGGCGAGAGGCAACAATACCCAGCGCGCTGCGCGAAATATGATGCTGAGCATTCCGACCAGAAACACGAACACCCCGATCCCGAATACCAGCAGGTCCTTTTTGATAAAGGTGATCATGTCGTCCGCAATCATCGACACACCGCCCAGGTACAACTGTCCGTGTTGCTGGTAGCGGGCAATGATGCTGCGCACCTCACCAATAGTCTGGTGGTTGCGCGCATCCAGTTCAGCCTTAAGCATCGCATAAGCTGTACGGGCCTGTGTCAATTGGGCACGCTCAGCAGTGCTCGCAACCCCAGCACGAACCCGGCCCGCGAGCAGACGCTTGCGCTTCTGCAGGTCACGCAACTGCGGGTGCTCTTTGAGGTTGAGCTGCAGGGCTGTGGTGGTGGCGTCCCTGCTGATAACGAGTTCGGCAAACAAGGGGCTGTTCGTCAACTCCTCTTTAGCCCGCACCAGATCGACATCGGAGTTGGTTAGATTTTTGTAGTTACTCACTGCCTCGGCCAGTGAGCCCTGCACCTGACGAACCAGCGGCGCATCGAGCAGCGAGACCACCGATTCGACCTCATCCAGGGCCGCCAGTTCCGCCGCCAGTGCACTAATCTGCGCCAGCGTCTCCGGGGCAAAGATCGGCTGGGAGGGGATAAAAGCTACCACCAGGAAGTTGCGCGCCTGGTAACGTTCGGACAACATCCTGAAGGCGCGCAGGTCCTCGTCATCTTCGAGCAATAACGAGTCGGCCGAGGCGTCCAGCCTGAAATCTTGGGTATGGTAGGAGAAAAACCCAAGTACACAGGCCAACAGGACCAGGACCGGCACCGGCCGACCCAGGATCGCCTGCTCATACCAGCGTGCCAGGTGCCTCATGTCGCCTCCAGCAACTCGGCGATGATACGGGCTTCGTGGGCGTGCTCATAGCCCCGCACAGTATCGGTAAGGATCAATGCGCCTCTGCCTGACAGTTCACGTTGCAGGGCCTCTATGATTTTGCGCAACAATCGCGGCTCACCACTATCACAACAGGTGATGGTGTAGTCGCTCGGCACCAATGGCTGATCCTTTGCCGGGCACCAGCAGGATCCAAAGCCGGCCGGCAACTGGCCGGCCGCCAATCCGTCCAGGCACAGCGCCGCCGGGTGGAGTGCTGCGCGGAAACGCTCAAGCGCCGGCCATTCCGGCGCAACACTGTCGGCCAGCGACAATAGCACCGCATCGGCTTGCCCGGCAAAAGCCCGCACCCGGGTGGCGATGCGGTCGCTGTCTTCCCAGGGCGGCTTAGCATTTTGCCTGTCAGCAGGAGGCAGCTCAATGACGAACCGGAATGTCTCGTCGGTATCGTCGAGCAGGGTGCTGACCGCAGCAACATCGAGCGTGGGCCACGACTGCGCCGGCACCATGACTGCACGCAGGTGATTGGCGTACCAGGAAAGGCGCCATTCGGGCGGCAGGTCCGGGTCATAGAACACGCTGTTCCACGCCGGGTGGGCCCAGCCGTAGGTACCGATCAGCAGTGGGGTCTCCAAGTTTCAGGGTCGCCGGGGTCTGGTGCGTGGCATACCGAGGTTCCCGTAGAATAACCCGAATCATCAGCGAACCCGCTACCGCCACCCTCACCATGACTGATACAGAATTTCTCTGGCAAGGCCGTACCGTTATCGAACTGGAAGCCGCAGCGCTGAGCCGGCTCGCCGGGCAGTTGAATGCCTCTTTTGACCGTGCTTGTAAAGCGCTGCTTGCCTGTAGTGGCCGAGTGGTGGTGGTGGGCATGGGCAAATCCGGCCATATTGGCGGCAAGATAGCGGCTACTTTAGCCAGCACCGGCACCCCGGCCTTTTTCGTCCACCCCGGTGAAGCCAGCCACGGTGATTTGGGGATGATCACCCCAGCTGATCTGGTCATCGCCATTTCCTATTCTGGGGAGACCCCCGAGATCCTGACCATCTTGCCCATTATCAAGCGCATGGGTGTGACGCTTCTCGCTATGACCGGCCACTGCGGCTCCTCGCTCGGTCAGGCGGCTGATGTGTGCCTGGATGTTAAGGTCGAGCGCGAGGCCTGTCCCCACAACCTGGCCCCGACGGTGAGCACCACGACAACGTTAGCCATGGGTGATGCTCTGGCAGTAGCCGTGCTCAAGGCCCGCGGCTTCAGCCGCGATGATTTCGCCCGCTCCCATCCTGGTGGCACGCTGGGGCGCCGGCTGCTGGTCTACGTCGAGGACATCATGCATATCGGCGAGGCCATACCGCTGGTCGAATGTGGCACCACACTGGTTGACGCCCTGGCCGAGATGTCGGCCAAGCAACTGGGTATGACCGGCATCGTCGACCACCAAGGCATCTTGTGTGG
>Ga0187833_10002812_pt1 | contig 18281 bp, 16 predicted proteins | sample ETNtaG_37_FD_167968 | JGI IMG/M metagenome (GOLD analysis project Ga0187833, IMG submission 167968) | Marine microbial and viral communities from oxygen minimum zone, Eastern Pacific Ocean - ETNP2014_SV_400_PacBio MetaG (Illumina Assembly) | ecosystem: Environmental > Aquatic > Marine > Hypoxic...
TGCTCAACTTTATGATTCAGGTCAACGGCCTCGATCGATTCGATCATTCATCATTACGCTGGGTCCAAAGTGGCGCATCCCCGTTGCCTGTCAGCCTGATTCAGCAGTACGCCGACATGGGTATCGATATTCATCAAATATATGGATTGACGGAATCCTGCGGGCCGGCCTGTTTGATTACAGGGGAGGATGCGATTGCGCGTTTAGGTTCGACTGGGCGGGGTTTCTTTCACACGGACATCCGCATCGTCGACGATGAGGGCAATGATGTACCGGTTGATGTTCAAGGTGAGGTCTGGGTAAAGGGCCGTCATATCATGCTGGAGTACTGGAATAGACCTGATGCAACCGCTGACACAATCACGGAGGATGGCTGGCTGCGAACCGGAGACGTCGCGACATTTGATGAAGATGGCTTTGTTTATATTCAGGATCGGATCAAGGATATGATTATCTCGGGCGGGGAGAATGTCTATCCGGCTGAAATCGAAAATGTCATTCTATCCCACCCCGATGTGGGAGAAGTAGCCGTAATAGGGCAGCCGAGTGAGCGTTGGGGCGAATCGCCCTTCGCTATCGTTGTGAAGAAAAGTGAAGGGTTAACCGAAAAGGACATTATGTCTTACTGCGATGGAAAACTCGCGAGGTACAAGCTGCCGACAGGCGTGGCCTTCATTGAATTGATCCCGCGGAATGCCAATGGCAAGGTTCTGAAGAGAAACCTGCGGGAGGATTTTCCGGGGCCAGCACCATCGTAACGGGAGTTTTGATTGCGTAGATGTATAGCGTCAGTCTTACTTGTTTTTTCACCTTGGGTGATTGCTGATTCGAACCTGAGCAAGATCGTTGTCGATATAACACCAATGGATACCGTGGTGTTGGCGCGACACGAGGATGCCGACATCAAGTTGGATGACTATCTTGCTGAGGGGGTCTGTGGTGAACTCGATGCCTATGATGTATGCCCAGTCGTCTTAGGATGTAAATGTAGTAACGTCGTATTCCTCCCTTGCGGCTGACCAGCCCTTTAAGTCCTCCGTGCAGCCAGTGGTGCCATCAAATCATACTTGCAGATTTCTCCGAATAGGGCGTTAATGGTTCCTGTACTCAGCGGAATAATCATAGAGCCGGCCCTGCAGATATATTCATATTATTCTATCTAATACTGTGTGACGTCAGCCCTTAGAGTAAAACGGAATAAAATGAATCACAATGAAACGCGGGTGACATAACTGCCAGCGCAACTGCCAGCATTAAGGGACTTGGTCTTAATATGGGAAGGGGATATGGGCTGAAAGCCTCTATTTATATGGTGGGCCCGGAAGGACTTGAACCTTCGACCAATGGATTATGAGTCCACTGCTACTAACCAACTGAGCTACAGGCCCTTTGTCACGCCATTCTATCACCGAATACTGGTGTTTCACCGGCATAATTTTCAAACAAACAGGATGATGCTAGCGGATAGAGATCTTGCTTCGGCAGCAAATTTCTCCGGCGGCTAAACCAACGCGGAAACTTTTCTTTGCCTTACGAAGTCTCGTCCAGGAAGCTCTTGAGATGATCAGAGCGAGTCGGATGTCGCAATTTGCGAAGCGCCTTCGCCTCAATCTGACGAATTCTTTCACGCGTGACATCAAACTGTTTGCCGACCTCCTCAAGGGTGTGATCGGTGTTCATTTCAATACCAAAACGCATACGCAGTACTTTTGCCTCCCGGGCGGTCAAGCCGGAGAGGACGCCACGCGTTGCTTCACGCAGTCCTTCATCTGTCGCGGATTCAACGGGAGAACCAACACTTGCACCTTCACTCAGGTTGGAATCAGAATCAAGGAAATCGCCGAGGTGAGAATCTTCATCATCACCAATGGGGGTTTCCATGGAAATAGGTTCTTTTGCAATTTTCAGCACGCGACGAACCTTGTCTTCCGGCATTTCCATTCTTTCACCAAGCTCTTCAGGCGTTGGTTCCCGGCCCATCTCCTGCAGCATCTGTCTTGAAACCCTGGTCAACTTATTAATGGTCTCAATCATGTGCACTGGAATTCGAATGGTTCGAGCCTGGTCGGCAATCGAACGGGTTATCGCCTGACGGATCCACCATGTCGCATAGGTTGAGAACTTGTATCCGCGCCGATACTCAAACTTATCAACAGCTTTCATCAAGCCAATGTTACCTTCCTGAATCAGGTCAAGAAACTGCAAGCCTCTATTCGTGTACTTCTTGGCAATAGAAATGACCAGCCGAAGGTTAGCTTCAACCATATCCTTCTTGGCTCGCCGTGCCTTTGCCTCACCTATCGACATCCGCCGGTTAATATCCCTGATCTCCGTAACACTCATACCAACACGTTCTGACGCCTGCTTGATGCGTTTTTGGGCGCGAACGATTTCTTCTTCGAATTTCTTCAAGCCATCATGGCCAGCCTTTATCTGCCTGCCACACCATTTAAGATCAGCTTCCTTGCCCGGGAATTTCTGCATGAAAACTTTTCGCGGCATCTTTGCCCGGCGGATACATGTATTCATTATGTGCCGTTCCTGGCGCCTGATTTCCCCGTGTACCTGCCGTGGTATCACTACCATTCTGTCGTATTTTTTGGGCACGAATTTGAAGAACTGGAATGAATCACCTAACCCAGCCAGATCCTTCTTGACTATCTCTGAACCGCGGCCATACTTTTTGATCGAACGTTCTGTCTTTCTGTATTGCCTTAGCAGCTTCTTAAATCGCTCAGAAGCCATTTCTGCATCGGGGCCCTTATCTTCTTCTTCCTCATCATCCGCTTCTTTTTGCTGCCCAGGGACTACCTGTGCGGCAGGTGGAACATGATCAGCCGGGTCAAGGAAGCCAATAATGATATCCAGCAGTTTGCCTTCCTCTAACTGACTTGCATCATATTCATCAAGCGCAATCGGAACCACAGCGGGGAACTGTGCTGAAGCATGCAAAACATCCCTGATTCCTTCCTCAATTCGCTTGGCGATAACAATTTCGCCTTCTCGAGTCAGCAGCTCAACCGTCCCCATTTCACGCATATACATACGAACGGGATCAGTGGTTCGCCCAACTTCGCTTTCGACAGCAACGAGTACTGCAGCCGCTTCTTCTGCTGCAAGTTCGTCGGTGGAATCAACCTCCTCCATAATGTCGTCAGTTTCTGGAGCTGTTTCATGTACCGTGATACCCATGTCATTGATCATGCCAATGATATCTTCGATCTGCTCCGGATCAGATATATCGTCCGGCAGGTGGTCATTGACTTCACTGTAGGTAAGATAACCCTGCTCTCTACCCTTGCTGATAAGATCTTTTAATCGCGATTGTTGCTGTGCTAATCCGCTCGACATGGAACCTCTTCGATTTGAATATATGAGAAAGACGAGCCGGCCATTATAGCGAGGCAGACAGCATCATTCCACTCCAAGTTACTGTTTTGACTGGTGTTTCCGGTGCAGATATTATGGAGATTTCTTCATAATTGGGATTTTGGGTTAGTATTATCCCTGATGAGCTGGCGCTCTTCAGGGTTGAGTTCAGCAAATGGCTTATTGATCAATTGCTTTTTAAGTTCTTGTTTTAATTGAGTTTCAAATCTGTCCAGAAGGGTGCTGACGGTACCTTTAAACTCCTCCCGCAGCTCAGAAACATCCAGTAACTGCTCTTGATCCATGGCGGACCGGAGAGATTTAAACTCGGTTTTACCCTGAAAATGGCCCAGTAACAATCCTGGTGATAGTAGCTCATGCTGACGAATAGCCAGGGCAATTTCCCCAAAAAACCGGGCATCAGGGTTCTGCCGCAACTGCTCGTAGGAAGAATCCTCGAATTCCTGGGACAGCTCCGGTTGCTGAACAAGCATAGACAGGGCAAGTTCAGCAAGCCCCGGACCTTCACTGACCCTTTTCTCATATACGGGAGATCCCTGTGGCGGTCTTGCACTCCTTGAAGTAGCAGTATTCTGGCCCTGCCCAGCTGCCTGGATCAGCCTGCTGGCTTCAAGGCCCGTCTTGCCTGCCAGGGCATCTATCATGAGTTGCTTGAATACACCTTCAGGGATACTGCTCAGCAATGGCATGGCGAGCTTGCTCAGCGTTGCCTTGCCCTCCATAGAATCCATGTCCAGGTCTGATTCGAGGTTTGAGAAGAAGAACTCATCAAGTGGCGTTGCTCTTTCCAGACGCAACTCAAACTTATCCTTTCCTTCTTTACGGATAAGGGTGTCAGGGTCATCTCCATCCGGCAGAAAGAGGAATTTTGCGCTCCGCCCATCGGACATTGCCACCAAGGTCACCAGCAATGCCTTCCAGGCAGCACTTCTACCTGCACTGTCCCCATCGAAAGAAAACACAATCTGGGGCACCAATCTATAAAGACGATCTATATGTTCTTTGCTGGTCGCGGTTCCGAGAGTCGCCACCGAGTAGCCAATGCCAAATTGAGCCAGGGCAACGACGTCCATGTAGCCTTCAACGACCATCACCCTGGTCAGTTTAGCATTTCTCTTCCTCGCCTCAAATAGACCGTAAAGCTCTCGCCCCTTGTGAAACACAGGCGTCTCCGGGGAATTCAGGTATTTCGGTTTACCATCACCTATAATCCGTCCACCAAAAGCGATTGTTCTGCCGCGCAGATCACGAATAGGGAACATAATCCGCTCGCGAAAACGATCGTAGGTTTTGTCTTCGTCTTTGTTCTCGATCACCATTCCCGATTCAATGAGCAGGTCCCGTTCGAAATTACTGTTGGCCAGTGTGTCATACAGATTGTTCCAGCCAGGCGGCGAATACCCCAGGGCGAAATCCCGGGCAATTTCCCCGGAAAGGCCGCGATTCTTCAGATAACCAACGGCTCTTTCCTTTGATGGGTGCGCTCGCAGTTGTTCACAATAATAAGCCGAGGCCTGACCAAGAATCTCAAAAATGGTCTTGCGCCGCCTGGAGGTCTCTGTCGAAGCCTGATGGTCACTCTTCGGCACTTCGAGCCCAACCCGCTCAGCCAGCATTTCTACCGCCGCTATGAACTCCATCCGCTCAAACTCCATGAGAAATTTGAGCGCACTCCCTGATACCTGGCAGCCAAAACAATAATAGAACTGCTTTTCCTGACTAACAGAAAAAGAAGGTGTTTTTTCGGTGTGAAACGGGCACAGGCCAGAATAATTCTGGCCCGTCTTCTTCAGGGCCACGCGAGGTTCTATGATTTCCACGATGTCGACTCGCGACAACACTTCCTCAATGAATTCTGGCGGGATCACAATGGCACCGAAAATGTGGCTAATAAAAAAGAATGTCACTCAAGCATGTTGAGTGCAAGTGATTGATCAAGGATCTGACAGGACGGGGTATAGCTAGCTAAGCTGGGCCTTTACGAGGGCTCCTATTTCGCCCATATCAGCACGACCCTGGACCCTGGCTTTCAACAGACCCATGACTTTCCCCATATCCTTGATGGAGGTGGCGCCTGCTTCGGAAATTGTATCTTCGATTACCGCAGTTACTTCCTGCGACGAGAGTGGTTGTGGCATGAATTCCCTGAGCAGGTCCAGCTCAAAGCTTTCCTGGGCTACCAGGTCGTCCCTTCCGGCTGCCTCAAATTGAGTCAGTGAATCTTTCCTTTGCTTTGTCATCTTATCGAGAATAGCCAGAACGCGTGAATCATCTAATTCAATTCGCTCATCGACCTCGATTTTCTTGAACTCTGACATGATCAGACGTAATACACCAAGGCGCTGCTTGTCTCGAGCCCGCATCGCGGTCTTAACTTCAGCTTCAATCTGTAGCTTAATATCCGAACTCATGGTAATCCCGCTAATGAGAACTCAGGATGGTTTGATGGGGCGCTAGTAGAGGCGCTCCATTCTGCGAGACTCTCGTTGTACCTTTTTGGCATGTCTTTTAACGGCAGCGGCAGCTTTACGTTTCCGAACTGATGTTGGCTTCTCGTAATATTCACGACGGCGCACTTCGGCAAGAATTCCAGCTTTCTCACAGGATCGCTTGAATCGTCGCAGAGCAACATCAAAGGGTTCGTTCTCTTTCACTTTTACGTAAGGCATTAATGGGTCCGTCTCGAAAGGGCGTGCATTCTAACGACAAATTTGAAAAATTGCAAAGCAAAAGCCCATCGCCAAGCATCCTGTGGAAGGGTTAAATAGGAGGATTAATCCTCTAAAAATCAGTAAGATACGCGACTCCCGACTGATCTGATAGATATGCGAATTCTAGGCATCGAGACATCCTGTGACGAAACCGGCGTCGCCATTTATGACGAGCACCAGGGATTGATTGCAGACCTCCTGTACAGCCAGGTTGACCTGCATAGGGAATATGGCGGTGTTGTACCAGAACTGGCGTCAAGGGATCATATTCGCAAGACATTGCCAATGATCGAGCAGGCGCTTCTCGATGCCGACAGCAAGCCAGATGACATCGAAGGTATTGCCTATACCGCCGGTCCAGGGCTTGTCGGTGCCCTGCTGGTCGGGGCAAGCATTGCCAAATCACTCGCCCTCGCCTGGAATATCCCCTCCCTTGGTATTCACCACATGGAGGGCCACCTCCTTGCCGCAAGGCTCACCGGGAACCCTCCGGACTATCCTTTTGTAGCCCTGCTCGTATCAGGGGGTCACACTCAACTGCTAGCCTGTGAAAAACAGGGGCAATACGAAATGTTGGGTGAATCCCAGGATGACGCGGCAGGAGAAGCCTTCGATAAGGTCGCTAAGATGCTCGGCCTTGGTTATCCCGGCGGCCCTGAAATTGCCAGCCAGGCGCTGAAGGGGAACAGGGGCAGATTTCGATTCCCAAGACCCATGACTAATCGTCCCGGTCTTGATTTTAGTTTCAGCGGACTGAAGACCTTTACACTGAATACCCTGGCTGACCTGGACAAGGTCACAGACCAGGATAAGGCAGATGTTGCACAGGCATTTCAGGATGCCGTTGTCGACACCTTCCGCATAAAGTGTGAAAGAGCCCTTGAGCATACGGGTCTTTCGAACCTGGTCATCGCCGGTGGCGTCAGCGCAAACCTGGAACTCAGAAACACTCTGGATGCAATGGGAAGAGCGAGAGGCTGTAACATCTTCTACCCGGAACCAGGCCTCTGTACTGACAATGGTGCCATGATTGCCTATGCTGGATTTGAGCGACTTCGGCAAGGTCAAAAGGAAAACCTCGCCATCGATGTAAGACCACGATGGCCAATGACCAGCCTGGCGGTAAACTGATCACCATGGATATAGTGTATATAGAGCAACTTGAGATAGAGACGATCATTGGTATCAATGATTGGGAACGCAAGGTTCGCCAAAAAGTCTGTATTGATCTCGAAATGGCTTTTGACATCCGCAAGGCGGGTATTACCGACAATATCGAAGACACGCTCAACTACAAGCTGGTGGCGAAGCGAATCATTCAGTTTGTGGAGAGCAGTCAGTTCATGCTGATTGAAGCGCTGGCGGAAAACATCGCATCAATCGTACGCGAAGAATTCCAGGTACCCTGGTTGAAGCTGACACTGGGAAAGCCAGGTGCCGTCAACGGCTCCAGGGATGTGGGCGTTATTATTGAACGGGGCCATGTCAACTAGCAGCCGGCATCAGGTTTTCCTCAGCATCGGAAGCAACATAGATGCTGAAGCCAATATCAGGTCAGTTTTGATACGGCTCAGAGACATAGACAGAGAAATGACCAGTTCCCGGGTCTACCGGAGCGAAGCCATGGGGTTCAACGGTCCCCCTTTTCTGAATCTTGTTACGGGAATCCGAACGGGCAAGAGCCTGCAGGATTTATCGTCACACTTGAAGGCGATTGAAAGGGAGCACGGGCGTGCTGAAGGTCTGCAAAAAAATTCATCCAGGACGCTCGATATTGACATATTGCTTTATGACGACCTCGCCGGCCAGCATAGTGGTATTGAGCTGCCGAGACCAGAAATCAGGCTTAACGCCTACGTCCTGCGTCCATTCGCGGAACTAAAACCACTGCTGAAGCTCCCGGGCACCGGGGATACCCTTGAAGCCATGTGGCAATCATTTGACCAGTCATCTCAACCGCTGATCGAGGTATCCGTAGAATAAGTAGCCCCAGCCAGGTTAGTTATTCGTCTCCACCAATATCAGCTGCTGATCCAGTCATTGACAGTTTCAAAAAGGATGGCTCAAAAGTAAATGGTGCTTGCCCGCTGTTTGCTAGTTCTTCCTTATCTTTCCCATCCTCTTCGGCCTTTTCTGCCAGACCATTTACAGTTGATTTCAGGTCAAGGTCTACACGGTACAGGCTAAAAGTTTCCTTTTGGCCGTAATATCCATCGTGACTGAGAGATACGATAAAGTAGATATTGCCATCATCGTCATAGGCAAAGCTCTGATCCTCCGGCAACAAAATACCCTGCGGATTTTCGTCGTAGTTCTTGAGGTTCTGGAACGCCACCTCATCGACTTCCGCTACTTCCTCCTCATCATCCTGCTGGGATGCAGCAGTAGATCTTGAACTTGAGGATGCAGCGGTTTCACCAGCACTTGCTTCCGCGCTGGAAGCGCCACTCAGGTTTTCACTAAACGCTGCGATATCAAATAGGGCAATAGGTGAATCGAAATCCAAGGTCAAATTCGAAGAAGTTTCAGCTGAGCTAACAGTTGCCACGGCAAGATCATCCATCGTGTTCTCAGGAATCGTGGTCAGAATAATGGAACCGCCGATATCATCCGAGTAGAACTGTCCTTCATCCAGCCCGTAGAAAATTCCCGCATCAGCTCGCTGTACCAGGTTTTGCCCCACAACCGCGCTGCCAACATCAGCCACCGGCGCCAGGAAGACGATAGCACCACCACTACTATTAATGTCTTGCTTCTCACCACCATCAGCTACTGAGATCGGATCATTCACTCGAGAAAAAGTTGGCGCAGCCTCCCCGGTTTCAAGTTCCGACTGAGTAATCACCAGTGTCACATCATTTGCCGCGTCAACAGTCGCTATTCCAATGCCGTCATGAGCGGACAGAATTGCCGCTCCACCCGCACTGATGACCGTATCTTTCGATTGGCTGACCGTTCCCGACACACTGATGGCAGTCACATCGCCACTGCCAGTGACGCCAGTCATAGTTAAATCGCCAGCTTCAGCAGTGACTGACACGTTAGCTGCAGCACTGATGCTATTTCCACCACCAGTGCCCAACGTCACGTTACCCTCGGCAATTAACTGTGTGTCGCTTCCTGAGGTGATCTCACCCACCGAGTCTATTGCGGCGCTACTCACCAGGGTAACTGCACCGCTGCTTGCAGTTGTATTACCACCAAGTAACATGCCCTGCGCTGCGGCAATTGTTATTTCGCTATCCGCTGAAATATCCTGGACGGAAACTTCTTTGCCAGTACTCTGTAGTGACATACCACCCGCAGCCGTCATAGGCTGATCAGCGACAATGGACCCGCTGGTACTGATGTTTACATCTCCCTCGGAGTCATCTACAAGGCCCGAAATGTGCACATCCCCTAGGGCATCTATTTGGACGGTATTCCCTGCAACAAAAATGTCATCCAGTTCAACATTCTGACCATCAATTACAGTAAAGCTGTTAATTCGCGAACTACTATCAAGTTTCCCTACAGCTATATCGCCGGCCCCTGCCTTTATCTGAAGACTTGCTGTGGTTGCACTATCTTCTGCCCTGATCAAACCGGAATCAATACCATCAGAAACCATGGTCACATTATTACCGCTTGAATCGCCGTTACTGGTCGTATCAATCAAAACTTCACCACTAAGATGAACGACGCCGGAACCAGCCTCAGGGAACCCAACTTCATTGACTCCACTGATGGAAATCGAGCCACCGTCGATTCCTCCTTCAGTCACGAGTGATACCGTGCCGCCGTCTATACCAATGTGTGTGTTCGGTGAGTTAATCTCGATGACGCCGCTCGGGTTGGTCGGGTTCTCATCAATCAGGCGCGGGGTGATATTTGAACGGATCTCTACCGAACTGCTCTCATTGACCGAAGTAATGAGCGAAAGACTGCCAACTTCATTGATGCTACCTTCATCAAACCTGATATTCTGAGCACGCAGCTCTGCTCGCTGATCTACCTGAAATGATGCTCCTGATGCTATGGATAGGGTGCCAGTAGGTGCGTCTATTTCGACATCCCCAGCAAGGACACTGGTCAAAGAAGTACTGCCCGCCAGTGTGATATCTATATCGGTCGAGGTAAGATCGAGGCTGCCAAATCTATTATTAGCTCCGTCCAGAAAAATACTTTGCGGTTGCCCTGATACGACGAACTTGGCGTTACCAACAACATTCAGCACAGCATTTTCATCGTCAGCGATACTGTTAGCTGAGAATAATTCAAGATTCTGGGCTATTTCCAGGCTAGATAGTATAGTTCCACTGGATTCGATGACACTTGCATTCAGTGCGTTGAGCGAAAGGCGTCCGAAATTAACCAGATCGGCAGCACCATCGCCGATAACAATATCACCGTCAGCAGACAAATCTGCTAGCAGCAGGACACCTATCGTAGACCTGTTAGTGTTGCCAATGCTGCCCGTTGACGATGACAGCAACAACGAGTCCACATCGATGTTCCCAATTATGATGTCATCTGCTTCAGAGACAAACACATCGCGGCCTACAATCGACAGCTCTCCGAATACGTTATTGGATGCCTGCAGATCTATATTTCCGTCGCTCCTATCTACAGTTAGTGTCGTGGCCAGACCCGCTGAAATCGAAGACTCGGCAATAGACTCAATATTCCCACCTGTGGATGTGATGTTCAGTTTTGATTGGGCGTTAATACCCGCGATGGTCACATCATCTGGCTGAGAGATATCGATCTGATCGCCGGAAAACTGAACGCTGCCGAACTGGGCGGTGTCATTTATGTTGGTACCAAGAATGATACTTCCTTCTGAGCCTGCATCTATAACAGCCAGTCCCGCCACATTCAACTCATCATCGAGACTGTCGGTTACATCTCCTATAGTTGTCAGATTAAATGTGCCAACATCAAGCTTGAGTAACACAGTATCCTGGCTATTGGTGATTTTCGCGTCTGTGCCTGCTACTGAAACTCGATTTAATCGATTATCAACATTATCCAGGGTCACCGACTCTAGTCCCTCACCTGCGACTATTGAAATCTCATCCGATACCTTAATTATTGCACTTCCGGTTACCGCGCCGGACGACGCAAGATCCAGCGATTCAACCTCCACTGTACCTAGTGCCGTGCCGTTATCCCCAAGATTCTCAACAATATTCGCATCCAGCGCCCGCAGTGAAATCGAACCAAAAGCATTATTGTTTTGCGACAGCGTGATGTTGGAATTGCCACTATTGGCGTTCAGAATCACATCACTTTTGATGTCCAAAATGGAAGTACTTACCTGGGAGATGTTCCCCGCGGTCTGAAGGTCAAATGACTCACCCGTAATAAAGCCAAGGGATGAATCGTCAGATTCGACGATCGTGATATTATCCCCAGTAATATTGATGACGCCGAATTCGATTGATTCACCGAGCTGATCGCCAAACGTTACGTCACCGAGCGCCAGGATAGTTAAATCATTATCAACAGTTATCTCTGCATTTAAACCATCCTCGACAATTCCATCTGATACTACATCCAATGATTTTGCCTGGACAAAATCAAGTTGTGTACCGCCAATTTCGTTAACTGTCACATCAGACCCAGTGAGAGACAGGCTGCCAAATCGATTGGTCCCGGTAGTAAGACCAATATCTCCAGCAGTCGTAAGGGTTGCTCGATTGGTCACCGTGACATTCGCGGACAGGTCTTCGGATATGCTCGTACCCGTCGCTGATAAGGTACCGACATTTAGTGTCCCCAGCGTAATCGCACCCGAGGACACTAGTGTCAGTGAATCAGATATGTCGATATCTTTGAGTTCCGTAGCACCAGCATCAATAATTGAGGCTATTGTGCAGGCCTACTTTGATCGAAATTTCAGTTTCTTCTCCCTGAATACCAGCGGAGACTTCTTCCTGACACTCTATTTCGGCCCTGACAGTGTCGTTTGCGCTCGGGAAGCGGCACATGATCTCATCACCGATGGTCTTGATAACAAAACCTTCATTGCCTTCGGTCACGAGCCTCATGATGTCTATGGTCTTGCCAATTATTCTGTTGGCGTTCTCGTCACCAAGGGTTTCATATAACTTCGTGCTCCCGGTTACATCCGCAAACATGACTCCGACTTCTACGTTCTCTTTGGTCATCCCAACGCGCTTCTTTTTACTCCATCAGAAAGTAAAGAATATAGCGAGTCCAGGTATTTTGCTAGTCGTTTTCGGGAATCAGAGGTTTGAGACCTCATCCTGACATGGCGATCCTATCAATAGCGGTGGGTATGGCATTATGCTCAAGAATAATGGACAATTATTTTCTTAGTGAGATGTCAATAGTAAGTATCGAGGAGCAGTCATTGCATCAATACGGTGCTGGTACCCATGTGGGAAAGATTCGTGATAACAACGAAGACAGCTACGTTTGCGATGGTGAAAGAGGTCTGTGGGTAGTAGCAGACGGTATGGGGGGCCTGGGATTCGGAGAAGTTGCCAGCGCAATATCTACCTATACGGTAACCAAAATGATCGCTGAAGGCCATGGCATCAACCAGGCCATAGAGCTTGCTCATTCAGAGATAAAGGCATATGCGGAAAGTGATGGATTGGGAACCAATATGGGTACCACCATCGTGCTGATGCTTTCTCACGGCAGTCTCTACAATATATTCTGGGTAGGTGATTCCAGGGCCTACCTCCTGGATGGGGATGATTTTAGACAAATTACTACTGACCACTCGCTAGTACAGTCTCTCATAGACCAGGGAGAACTCACGCAGGAAGAAGCAATAACGGACCCTCGCAAGAATGCTGTCACCCGCGCACTCGGTGTACAGGAGCTTGAGACAGTGCGGGCAGACAGCCTTAGCGAAAAGTGGCAACCGAGACAGAAGATCCTGCTTTGCAGCGACGGTCTGACTGACTGTGTCAGTAATTCCGGCATCCAGGCAATTTTGAGTGAAGAAGGGACAGACCAGGAACTGACCGACCGCCTGATCCAGGCGGCTCTCGAGGGCGGAGGCAAAGATAACGTCACAGTGATCGTGGTCTCATCTCCCTCCAGTGCAACGGTCGGCGATAGTGACACGCACGTGCCTGAAGGCATAAAAGACGACACGGACAGACCTGTGGATGATGTCACCGAGATACCGAATTCGGATGATTGGGAGGATCCTCGCCGAAAGCACGAAAGAGACCAGCACTCCAGTGCTGCTCAACTTGAACTCGTGCTTCCTGAAGCATCGGAACCTGGCCCGCCATTAGCAGGGCTACCAGAACCGATTAGGAAGCAAACAACAGAGGCCAAGAGCACCTTTAGCAATAGAGCCCGAGGTATAGCCGCAATTGCTGCCTGCCTGGTCCTGATGATATTCATCAGCCTCTCAAAAACAGATTCAGGGGAAAGACCCGGCAAACCAGAGGCCTTTTCCCAGCAGGAAGAAGTTTCACAGTATGCGGGGCGCAGTTTTCCCGCTATTGACCTGCCTGAAAATGGTCCGGTCATTCAGGTGGGTGTTTTTACCAGGCTGGAAGGCGCAGAGAAGAAACAGATTGCCCTGAGTCAACTGGGGCTCGAGTCCTATGTGCAAAAAAGATCAACAGAAAACGGATTGCAGTATGCGGTTCTCATGGGGCCTCTGTCTGCAGAGATTCACCAGTCGACCGTTGCAACGCTCACTGCCAACAATCTCAGCTACTTTCATCGACCAACGAGAGGTTCCTGAGTAAAGACAAACGCAAGTCCTGGCAAAATAGTGTGCGCACTGCCGCCTATCCAATACTGGCAACGTCACCTATAATGCGTGGTCCATAATCGTACTGATAGAAAGTCGCAGAAAGAAAGGTTTCCAAAACGATGGAAAGTGAAGAACTCGAAAAAATCAAGGAACTCATCCCATTCAAAGAAATGAACGCGGATGAGTTTAAGGAAATCATTGCGAAAGCCACACTTTCCAGTGTTCCCAAAGGCACGATGATATTCAAGCGGGCTGATCAGGACAATAAAGTCTACTGGCTGATAACTGGCAGCATAGATCTCCTGGACGAAAAGTTTGATGCCAAGAATCGCAAGGCCGGGGAAAAGGCCGTCCAAAGCCCAATTGATGATAATTCACCTCACAGGATGACTGCAGTTTCAACTGAAGAGTCGAGCATCCTCAGTATCGAAAGTGCTGCCCTGGGTTTCTTTGGGCATGGTGGTGCTGAGGCATCAACGGACGATGACCCGGGCGAAGGCATCGATTGGATGTCGACACTGCTCAGTTCACCCTTGTTCGAGTTCATTCCTCCATCCAATATCCAGACACTGTTCGGGAAATTCGAAGAGATTCAACAGAAGAAGGGCGATGTCATTATTAAGCAGGGTGACCAGGGTGACTATTTCTACGTCATCCAGGCGGGCCGGGCAAAGGTTGAAAGGAGCAGCGGTGAAAAAACCGTCGTCCTTGCAGAGTTCGAACCCGGGGACAATTTTGGTCAGGATGCACTGGTGAGCGACATTCCAAGAAATGCCACGGTCACCATGCTCACAAACGGGACCTTGATGCGTCTTTCCGCACCGGACTTTCAAAGCCTCCTCATGAGTCCTGTGATAGAGACCATCTCGCTGGAAGAGGCCAACGAAGCCGTTGAAGAGGGTGATCCAAAAACCTACCTACTAGATGTCAGGAGCCCGAAGGAAGTCGAAGCAGATAAGATCCCGGGCAGCCTTAACGTGCCACTGCTCCTGCTCAGGAAAAACCTCCCGAAACTGAAGATCGACAGTGTCTACGTGATGGCCGACGATGGCGGCAAACGAGCGGAGCTTGGTGCCTACATATTGAACGAGAAGGGATATACTGCTTACGTCTTTAAGAGGGAATAGCGCCTAATAAGCGCTACTGGAACCCCGCATGACTGCCGATTGTCTTTTCTGCAAAATTATTAACAAGGAAATTCCTGCAGATATTGTCTACGAAGATGACAGGGTGCTCGCTTTTCGTGACATCAATCCCCAGGCTCCAATCCATACACTACTTATCCCGCACAAGCACATCAGTACCATCAATGATGCAGGCACGGATGACCAGAACCTCCTGGGACACATGATCCTGGTGGCAGCACATATAGCCAAAGATAACGGCGTAGAGGAATCCGGCTATCGGCTGGTGATGAATTGCAACGAACATGGCGGGCAAACCGTGTTCCACATCCATTTGCATATTCTATCCGGCAGGCAACTCACGCATCTTGGTTAACCTGGCACTGGCTCACTGCTCTTGAATCTCGTAGCTATGGGTTAAATCAACGCCTCCTCGACTAAGCATAATAGAAGCAGAGCAATACTTTTCCGCCGACAACTCAACAGCTCTACTGACCTGCTTTTCCTTGAGCCCCGACCCACTAACAACAAAGTGAATGTTTATCCTGGTGAATACACTCGGCACCTCATCGCCTCTCTCTGCCTCAAGGTGAGCAACGCAGCCAATGACCTTCTGCCGCGCCTTCTTCAGGATGGTTACCACATCAAAACTACTGCAGCCGCCGACACCAAGAAGCATGAGTTCCATCGGGCGCATACCTCGATTAAGACCTCCCTGCTCAGCCGGTCCCTCAAGCAGGAGCGAATGACCACTATCCGACTCGGCTTCAAACATCACATCTTCGACCCACCTCACACTTCCCTTCATGTCGCTACCCGGTAATTTCGAGGCTTTATGGTATCGGGTTCATCATTCGGCAGCCACCTTTCCCAGTAGATCCAGGTCTGGCTGCGCAACTGAAAGTGAGCAGCAAGTCGATAACAGTTGTTTTCACCAGTTGCTGGACGTAACCTAACAAACACGGACAATTGAAGAACCAACAATGGTTAGCCTGACATTTTCTTCACCCGGTCTTGCCAACATGGATGATTTCCTTGCTTCTGCGCATAAGCGCAAGTACCCGCGTGGGGCAACGATTATCTACGCCGGTGAGGATAGCGATTCCATCTATTACATTACCAAAGGATCAGTGACTGTACTGATTGAAGACGATAGCGGACATGAGATTATCGTCGCCTACCTCAATGAGGGTGACTTTTTTGGTGAAATGGCTATGTTCGGGGAAGGAACACGAACGGCCTGGGTTAAAGCAAAAGCGGAGTGTGAAGTCGCTGAAGTGAGTTACCAGAAATTTGCTGAACTGAGGCAGAAAGACAGTGGCATGCTCTATGAACTGGCAACCCAACTGGCAGATCGCCTCGATAAGACAACCCAGAAGGTAGGTGATCTGGCATTCCTCGATGTCACCGGCAGGGTTGCCCGCACTTTGCTTGACCTTTGCACCGAACCCGATGCTATAACGCATCCGGATGGTATGCAGATCAAAATAACCCGGCAGGAAATCGGCAGAATCGTTGGCTGTTCCCGCGAGATGGTGGGCCGGGTATTAAAGACGCTGGAAGACCAGGAATTGGTGTCTGTTAAAGGGAAAACAATGGTTGTGTTTGGAACTCGCTAGTTCCTGCCCAGAAGTAGCATATTCTGAATCAGATTTGCGGTACTCGTAAACAGATAGCCTATAAAAACAGCCACTTGCTAAGGAACTAGCCCGCTCGATATCCAAACCTATACAAGCGCTAGGCGAAAATAGATTGTAGCTTTTCTCCCGGGTTATCTTCCCTCATAAAAGCTTCCCCCACCAAAAATCCGTAAACGTTGTTATCTATCATCAGCTCGACGTTTTCCCGTGTATGGATACCGCTTTCCGTCACAACCAGCGTACCGTCAGGTATACCTGCCAATAGATCTATGGTCGTGTGCAGATCCACTTCAAAAGTCCTGAGGTTTCTGTTATTAATTCCCAACAGTCGCGGAGATACCTCGAGCGCCATTTCCAGTTCCACTTCGTCATGCACTTCAACCAGCACATCCATGCCGAGTGAAACTGCCAGGCCGTAAAGCCGTTCCAGACTGCCTGCCTCCAGGATGCCGGCAATCAGCAGGATACAGTCGGCGCCTATCGCACGTGACTCGTAAACCTGGTATGGATCGACTATAAAGTCCTTGCGCAATACCGGTAATGACACCGCCGCCCGTGCCTTCTCAAGGTATTGGTCTGCACCTTGAAAAAAACTGACATCTGTCAGCACAGACAGGCAGGTTGCACCCGCCGATTCATAACTGCGGGCAATTGAGACAGGCTCGAAGTCATGGCGGATCACACCCTTGGAGGGTGATGCCTTCTTGATTTCGGCGATTATCGCAGGCTGAGCCGCCCTTGCCCTGGCCTCGATGGCATCTGCAAACTGCCTGGTGTCGCCATCGCAATCATCCTTCAGCCTGCTAAGGGGTAGCTTTTGCCTGGCAGTCTCGACTTCTCGCCACTTCTGTTCGACAATTTTTTTTAAAATGTCCTCTGCCACTTTTATGCTGGACCCGAGAACTGTGAAGTAAAGTCGACGAATTTTTTCAGCGTCTCTTCAGCCAGACCCGAATCAACCACTTCCCTTGCCCTGATTACACCCGCCTCCATACTTTGAGCGATGCCAGATACATAAATGGCCGCACCAGCATTAAGGGCGACTATGTCGCTCGCGCCTGTGTTGGACCCGCTGAGGGCATCCTTAAGCATGCCAAGGCTTTCATTGCTATCGTTAATCCTGAGGCTATCCAGCGGAACCCTGGAGACGTCATAGTCTTCCGGCGAGACCTCATATTCTGAAATTACTCCGTCCTTCAGTTCGGCTACTCGGGTAGCCGCAGAAACACTAATTTCGTCCAGCCCATCGTCAGAATGTACGACCATCACATGCTGGCTGCCTAACTCTTTGAGCACGCTGGCAACAGGTGCAACAAGAGCGGCATCGTAAACACCGAGCAGTTGTCTCTCTGCACTGGCAGGGTTGGTTAGCGGGCCTAACATATTGAATATGGTGCGTACTATCATTTCCCTGCGCGGGCCAATTGCATGTTTCATCGCCCCATGGTGATTCAGAGCAAACAGAAAGCCCACACCAACTGTTTCTATACAACGCGCAACACCGTCCGGATCCAGATTGATATTGGCACCGGCAGCTTCCAACACATCTGCACTTCCGCTTTTTCCTGAAGCAGCTCGGTTGCCATGCTTGGCCACCCTGGCACCAGCTGCCGCTGCAACAAATGCACTGGCGGTCGAAACATTGAATTTACTTGAACCGCTGCCACCCGTACCACAGGTA
>Ga0187833_10002814_pt1 | contig 18272 bp, 13 predicted proteins | sample ETNtaG_37_FD_167968 | JGI IMG/M metagenome (GOLD analysis project Ga0187833, IMG submission 167968) | Marine microbial and viral communities from oxygen minimum zone, Eastern Pacific Ocean - ETNP2014_SV_400_PacBio MetaG (Illumina Assembly) | ecosystem: Environmental > Aquatic > Marine > Hypoxic...
CCAAATGCATCCTTATTATCGCCAGATACAAGCGTATTGTCAACTATTAATAGATATATATCTCATTATTAGCGTCAATTGAATAATTAATCCTCATTAGCTATCCTATATGCGTGGTTGCACCCAATATACCGAATAATCCACCGCCCATCATAAAGCTTCGCCCAGCTGCGACAGATGGGCCCTGGCGGGCGTTATTCGATTGGCTGCTTTCCGCTCCTGACCAAGGGGCCGAGGCACCGGCCAGGGAGCAAATAGTTCAAGAACCTGCAGACGACCCTGAGGCGGAGGCCAGTAATGCTTAGCGTCTGATTCTTACGTTCGTATCAACTCTAGCGAAACGTAGGCCCACTCTCCTCGAACGTCCCGGCTGCCGATCCCATTGCCCCGCCTCAAAACTTCTGGGACCACTCTCCCTCCATCGACAGCATCTGGAGAATCTTTTTCGGAACCACCCAGCAAATGCCTAGACCAGAACAGCCGAAGAGCCAGCCTGAAACAAATCGATTATATCGATTACTAAGTAACTCCCACCGCTGATTACCTTGTAACTCTAAGAAATTACTTTGTAACTGAGGAGAATTACCATGTCAGAACCACAAATTACCAAAGTCATCTCGATCCGGATTCCTGGCAAATATTTCCGCCGTTTGGGGTTCCTCTCGTACCACACGGGCAGGCTGCCATCAGAAACTGCCCGCCAAATAATCATAGACTACCTCAATCACGGGTGTGTCATGTGTGGGGGACCGACAACCGATTGGCAAGTTTTTGACGCGGTTGCAGATTGTGTGGACCCAGAATGCGTGCTGCTAGCTGAATTGGACTTCGGGATGACCGAACTGGAGGATTTCAGTGACCGCCCGGATAGGTACAGATTGCCCGGATTCGCCTAATGAGTACTTCCGGCGTCATGCATTGCGGCCAAATCCGTTGGGGCGATGTCTCGAGGAGAGACAGCACAAACAACTTCCATTTTCGTAGAACATTAGTTCAGGTCAAAAAAGGGTAGTGGAAAGGTCCGAGCCTGGACACCCATAGGAGGACCACACCAAACAAGGGGACCTTATTCTGAAGAGGTCACGATCCAGCTGTGCAAGACCGAGGTCAAGTTGAGTGGAACTCAGCCAAAGATCACGGTTCCGAGGTGTTGTTGGCTCCCGGCTGGGCTGGGGCTGGACCGGCACGGCAGACCACCTTCAGGGCAGCATGCTTGTCCCACTTTGAGTCAAGCCCAGCCCGGGATGACCCCTAGTCGAGTATCGCAGTCCCATCATTGCTGCCGGCCCACTAGAGGCAAGGGCATTGCATAGGTCCTGAGAGGGGATGGCAGGTGCCCAGGCGGTGTCCGTCGATGCCATTTTCCACCATTTGCTCTCTGAAGTTAGAGACGATATAGTTGACCTGCAAGAATCACCGAACTCTCGACCCGGACATTTCCCCGGACCTACCACGGCTCCGGGCAAACGATTGCTGCTTAGGGCGGCCGAGGCGATGCACGGGTATTGGGGAGAGGGCCACGCGCCGTAAACCGGCTCGATGCCGATAGCCGGCGCGTTGACCGCCGTGGCGGAAAACCTCCGGTCGTCGGTGGCCCGTCATTGGTGAAAGGAGGCCCCGGTTGAAACTCCTTTGCGTAAAGTGCGACGCGCCGATGCAACGCTTGGAGAACAGGGACCCCGATGAAGGCTCCCCAGCGATGACCTTCAGTTGCCAGACCTGCGGGGCCCAGGTGGGCCTCCTGACGAATCCCGGCGAAACGGAACTGGCTGGCGCCATCGGGATTCAGATGGGGGGTGGTGGGAATGATCCCTCTCCCCCGATGGAGCAATCCCTGGATGCCGGCCGGCACCAGCGGGGCGGCCGGCCCTCTCCTGAGCCAACCGGCGGGTCCACCGTTGAGGACCTGGATTGGACTCCGGAGGCAGCGGCCCGTTTGGGGCGGGTGCCCGAGGGCATCATGCGCGATTTAACCCGGCAAAGGGTGGAGCACCTGGCCAAACGAAGAGGAGAGGCGATAGTGACCGTGGCCCTGATGGAGGAGAAGTACGATCAGTGGTCCAGCGGCTCGGAGAAGGCCACCAGCGAGATGAGCTGGAGCGCCGAGGCCCTGGAGCGGATCGAGCGCATCCCGCCCTTTGTCAGGGGGATGGTGGTCGAGGCCATTGAGGCGCACGCCCAGCGGAAGGGGGCCGGCGAGATCACCCCGGAGCTTGTGGAGGAAGCCAAGGGCTCTTGGGGCGGCGGGGCCGGGTTTCACCATCCTTAACTAGGAAGCGAGAGCGTGCACGAGACTCTTGAGTATAAGCCCCGGCTCATCTCCTGGAACATAACCTCGGGTTGCAACCTGGCCTGCGACCATTGCTATCTTGCCGCCGCCAAGGTGGGCAAGGATGAGTTGACTACCGCCGAGGGGCTGGACCTGATCGGCCAGATGGCCGACATGGGGACGGAAATGCTGATCCTCACCGGAGGTGAACCGCTCCTCCGCGCCGACGCCTACGACCTCGCCGAGTGCGCTTCGAAGAAAGGCATAGCCGTGGTGATGGGAAGTAACGGCATCCTGATCACCGAGACGGTGGCCAAGCGGCTGGCCAATAGCGGCGTGATGAGCGTCGGCATAAGCCTGGACGCGATAACCCCCGAGGAACACGACTCATTCCGGGGTCTTCCGGGCGCCTGGTCCAGGGCCGTCGCGGGAATCGACCAATGCCAGGCGGCGGGCATCGGCGTCCTGGTGCACACCACGGTCACCCAATGGAACTGCGCGCAGCTACCTCAGCTCCTCGAATTCGCCTCCGCAAGGGGGGTGCAAGGCGTCATGATCTACTTTCTGGTGTGCACCGGGCGGGGCGAAAAGCTCACCGACATCACTCCGGGGCAGTACGAGCAGACCCTCCAATACCTGGTGGAGGCCCAGAACCACTACCCTGGAATGATGGTCCGCGCCCGGTGCGCCCCGCATTTCACCAGAATAGCGGCTCAGCAGGGCTCCTCGCTGCTGGGAAGCGCGGGCTGCATGGCGGCGACCAGCTACTGCCGGATCACCCCCAGAGGAGACCTTACACCCTGTCCCTACCTGCCCCTAGTGGCGGGCAACGTTAAGGAATACACCCTCCGGCAGATATGGGAGGGCTCGCGCCACCTCAAGGCGTTGCGCGGACCCCAGCTTGCGGGACGATGCGGGGTGTGCGAGTTCGCGGACGGGTGCGTCGGCTGCCGCGCTCGTGCCTTCGCCACGACGGGCGACTACCTCGGTGAAGACCCCTGGTGCGACTATCAGCCTGTTGGCGGTTTGGCGGCCGCACCGCGAGAGCTGGATTGGACACCCGAAGCCCAGTCGCGGATTCAGCGGGCGCCGGGGTTCATCCGGTCGAGGGTGAAGCGGGCCATAGAGGAACGGGCCCGCAGCCGGGGAGACGATGTGGTCACAGTGGAACTAATCCAAGGATTGATGTCCGAAATGGGCAGGATGCCCTGGCGGCGCCCCTCGGACCAGGGCGCCGCCGGAGCACCCGGAGACGATGGGCAGGGCCCCGGTTCCTGAGCGAATCCGCCGGATCCACCTGGTGCCTGGTGTCTTGTTTTGTAGATAGCTCTACATCGGCGAAATTGTGCGACATCCCCTCACTGCGATTGTCTTTCCGGCGTCTTTCCGGCCAAGCCGGAATTCCGAAATCCACAAATATGAAGGGCTCCCTTTTCGAGCGATAGCCATGAGCCGTTTTCGTCATTCCCGGCGGATTCATCACCGGCAGATTCTTGGGGCTCGGGTCAGCAATGTTCTAAGGTGACACGATACCAGCCAAACCGTTTCGGGTGACCACCCTTTTCATTCCAATTGTTGATCGTTTGTGCCTGTTGGCGTAACTGTTCACATTCGAGGGGATTTGGGTTCCTCACTTGTGCCAACATAATGCCGCCAGGCGCGGAACGGCCGGGGCGGAGGCCAGCAAATCAAGTTCGTCCCCTCAAGTCTGAACACTTACCTGTTGGCTCCGCCTATTGTGAGTTTGCTCACACCCTGGTACTATTATCATCTCGTACCAGGGTATGAAATGGTGCTCAACCCGTGGTATGAGGCGTGACACAACCACGCTGGACCTGAGCCTTCCGAAGCACCGGGAGGAGGAAATGGGGACAGAACCGGGGTAGCGGTCCACCCAGCGGAGGCGACCTTCGTGATTGACGACCGGCAACGGGTCGTCGCATGGAGCTACGCGGCCTTCGTTACCCTGGGCGTTTCGGAAAAGGACGCGCTGGGGCGGACGTGTAATGAGGTGGTGCGGGGCAGTGATACCTTCGGCAAGTCGGTCTGCCGTTTCAACTGTTCGGCATTCAAAGCTATCCAAAGTGGTCACCTGACGGCCCGCTGTTCGCTGCTGCTGGCGAGCCAGGGAGCCTCGAAGAAGAGGTTCATCGGCGAGCTTGTCGCCCTTCCCGAACCTACGGGCGGTGCCGTTGTCTCGCTATCCGAGCGCTGGCAAGGGCCTCCGACCCCGGCAGCCGGCGATCTAGCTGCCTCTGTACCTGGCCATGACGGGACCTCCGCAGCACGCCTGCTGCATGATCTGGCGGCCTTGACAACCCTCATAACCTCCATGTCACCGGACCGCCCTGAGCAAAGCATCGAAAAAGCTCTGGACTGGCTCCGTGAGGCGGTCAACGCAGAAGCAGCAGAATTGTTCATGGTAGAGCCGCGGGGCGGTGACATGCTCCTCACAGCCTATCGTGGCCCGTTCAGGAACTCTTTCGAACAGATCACCCGTTTTCACCCCGGCGAGGGCTTCCCCGGATTAATACAAAGAGGTGCGGCTCCCATCATTACCCAGAGCCTCACCGAGGACCCTCGTTTCCTCCGGACGAAGGTGAAGAATAAAGGGTTTCACTCCTACGTGTGCGTGCCTCTTTTCGGTCCCGGCGGGGTCATAGGTGCTCTCAACGTGGCGGCGCGGCGCCTCGACTTTGACCCAGCTCGCGCTCTTCGCCTCCTCAACTGGGCCAGCCGCCCGATTAGCACCGCCTTGCAAGCAAGCCTTCCTCAGAGCAAAGAGACCATTGGGCTTGGTCCGTTTGATGTCCCTCCGGACGCCGAACAGGGCTTTGATGGCCTTCTGCTTGGCGTGTTGCGCCAGATGATGCTCATAGGGAAGGCCACCGGAGGAGCGCTGGCCGTGTACGACTGGAACAACCGCGGACTGGTGCGGCGGGTGAAAGAGGGCGATTTCGCGGTGGTGACGTGCCCTGACAGCAAAGACCAAGACCCATCGATGTGCCCGGCTCTGGCCGAAGGACGGGGCGTTACTTTGTACGGGCCTAGACACCAATGGCCCTCGCGGTGCCGGCACATGTCCGTAGGCAGCGGTGTGGTCCACTGCCTACCCCTTCTGGTAGGGGGAGAAAAGGTGGGCGTTGTCCAAATAGGGTATGGCGGGCACGGCCCTTCACCTCCGACCAGATACATGGCAGCTTTGCTGACCACAGCCGACCAAGCGGCTCTCACTGTTAGACAGGCATGGAAGAATCTGCAAAATCAAGAACGGATTCTGCGTCTCCACAACACGCTGAGCCAGGAGGCAAGAGAGGGTTCTGCCCGCGCGGAAGTTTCGCCTGAGGGGCCCCTTCCGAAAGCCCATAGCTCACGGGCTAAGCCCGTTTCCCCCTTCCTAGAAATCCGCTGCTTCGGGGCCTTCGAACTCTACCAGCAGGGCAAACTGGCCGTGCCCAACATGCTCAAGCGGCGCAAGGCCATGAACCTCCTCCAGATCCTTCTGATTAACGGTGGACGCCGGGTGTCACGGGATGCTCTGGAGGAACTCCTGTGGCCAGAGGCAGACCCCGAGGCCGCCGCCAACCGCTTTTACGTCCTGGCACACACGCTGAGAAGGCTGGTGGAGCCCTCGCATCTAGACCAAAATTGGGTCTTCATTTGCAACGACGGTGACCGCTACTACTTTAACCCAGAGGCTCCATACCGGCTCGACATTCGGGAGTTTCGGGAGTACATCAGCCTGGGTGAGCGCCAGGAACGACAGGGAGACCCTTCAGCGGCTATCGATGCCTACGAGTCGGCTGTGGACCTCTACCGTGGCGACCTTCTCGAGGACGAGTCCTACGCAGAGTGGTGCTGCGAGGAGCGAGAGGTCCTCAAGGAGATGTTTCTAGCCACGTTAAGAAGACTCGCTGGCCTCCACATGGAGGAAAGCGCCCCGGAGAAAAGTGTTCAAGCATACCGGCGAGCCTTAAATATTGATCCCCTGAGGGAAGAGAACCACCAAGGGCTTATGCGAGCCCTCTGGGCAACCGGCCGGCGCGACGAGGCGCTGCGGCAATACCAGATATGCCGTGAGGTTCTATTCCGGGAATTGGACGTTGGTCCGCTGCCTGAAACCGAAGAACTCAGCTTCTTCATCCGGGAGTTCGGCGAACGCTGAGGCACTTCCCGGTCCGCGCCCAATGATGCACCCGCTGCCTCGCGGGTGCATTTTTTTCGCCCCTGATATAAGCCTCAAGTAAGTCTGACAAAGTGTTCGGCACCTTAGTGCGGGTTAAACGAGTGCTCAGTATTTCCTACGATGTATTTCCGCGCACCGCGCGTCTGTGAGGGATCATGGGAGTGAATCAGGCGCAAGCTGGAAAGCTCCGACAAGCCTGGCAACCGCTCCTGCTGAGCCTTGCGGTGGTCTGGGCCGCCGCCAGCGGCTGTGGATCGGAGGGATCTCCGTTACCAAACGAAGGAGCTGGTGAGAGCCAGTACCTGTCACCCACACCCCTTGACGTCGGGTTGCCCGATGGGACAACCGTCCCAAGAGATGCCTCCCTCCAATACGATGATAAGCCCCGGATGGACCTCTGGCGTTATTCCAAGCAAGCGGACCGGATGGCCCTTCTAGGGAACTGGGAGGAGGCCGTCAGCGCTTACAGCCAGGCCATCGCCGTCGAGCCGTCCGACTCGGCAGCCTACGTGGGCCGAGCCAAGGCCCACTACATGCTCGGTGAGCACGAGAAAGCCGTGAAGGACTACACCAATGCCATAGAGATTCGAGAAACGCCTCGCCTATACATGAAAAGAGGTCATGTTCTCCTACAGCTAAGCCGGTTTGCCCAAGCGGACCAGGACTACCACCGGGCCATCTCCCTGGGGTCCTCCTCCTCTACCGCCTACGAGGGAATGGGTGAAGCCCACCGGCTGCAAGGAGAGTTTGATGAGGCCATACGGAACTACACCGTCGCCATCGGGCCGAATGATGATGGCTGGTGGGCAGCCTATTACTTCAGAGGTCTCTCTTATTTCCAGTTGCGGCAGTTTCAACGGGCATTGGAGGACTTCCATCACGTCATCGTCCTCCAGCCGCACAGCGGACATGCTTACTTCGCTCGAGGTGTCACCCGGTGGCTGGGCGGCCAGTGTAGCGCCGCGTTGGACGACTTTCAGGCGTTCGTGGCCCTCTCTGATGATGAGGAAGCGTTTGCCCGAGCCCAGGACTACATCGAGCAGCTTGAGGCGATAGTTCGTTGTGAGCCGCGGCTGTACGCCCCGATACTACTCTCATCCCAAGGCATGGCTTGGCTTCGAGTGCCCTGGGAATAGAGAGAGTCTGCTGCCACCACTGGCAAGCCCAAGGAAAGCGCCTCCCAGCAAGGAATCCGCACCAGAAGTCGCTCTTGTCCAGCAGAATTGCGGGCAGAAATCTTGGCAGTTATATTTAAGCGGGGTTTAAGGGCTGAGTGTGAGAAATGCATCACAAAGTGCGGCCCGGCGTTGAAAGGCTGCGGCGACCCGGGCCATGAAGCGCCGTTTATTAACTCATGGGCTGGATCAGGGAAAAACAAAACTCGTGGCCGCCGCGCGTGAGCCAGATGGAAGGATCCGGTGCGGAAAAAGTATCACAAAGTGGGCCCAGGCGCAGCAAAGAAGCGGGGTCCCGGGGTTTCGGAGTGTCCTTTGTTTTGACGGTCTGGCTTGAATCACAAGAGGTCGAAGCAGACCCGGTGTGGAGCTGGAGAGTGACCCACGTGCAGACCGGTAAGTTGGCTTACACTAGGCGGCTCGATGACGTTCTTGCGTTCATCAACAGCCAGTCAGGGCTTGCGGCGCCCAAATAAGCCGGGGCGTCTCCCAAATGCAACTATCCAGGGGAACTAACGAGGCGCGCTTGTGAAAAAAGGCACTAAAAACGGCTCCAAAGATAACCTAATCGGGGTTGGATGATGTTCGTCAAACGGACGTGGAAGCTCTTTTTAGCACTGTCGCTGGCGGCCCTGCTGCTGCTGCTGGGGACGGGGACTGTCTGGGCCCAGGGGCCGGCACCTACCGGAGAATACCGGGAGCTTGCGGGCGTCGGCAGCCGGCTGGCCGTGTGGATGGCGGCCCAGCTCCACTTGAATTTCGCCGCTTTCGTGCTGGCGGTGCCCATGTTCGCCCTGGTCATCGAGTTCATGGGCTGGCGCCGCAAGGAAAAGCGTTTCGACCGCTTGGCGCACGAGATGGCCCGGTTGCTGCCCCCGGCCTTTTCCATCACGGCGATACTGGGTGCCATGATGGCTATCCTGCTCTTTACCCTGTACCCGCGCTTCATGGGTTACCTTACGGACATTATGGGGCCCACCATGTGGGTTTACCCGTTGTTTTTCCTCGCCGAGACCTTTTCCCTCTATTTCTACTACTACTCTTGGAACCAGCTTCAAGGCAACAAGAAATGGATCCACCTGCTGCTCGGGCTGGCCCTGAACATCTTTGGCACCGCCATCTTGTTCACCGCCGACTCCTGGGCCACCTTTATGATGACCCCCGGCGGCGTGGACGAGGTAGGCAACCTGACCAGCCTGTATAACGCCGTGTGGAACCCGGGCTGGATGCCCCTCAATATCCACCGGCTGGTGGCCAACATCACCCTCGGCGCCCTGTTGGCAGGGGCCTACGCCGCCTACCGGTTCATTGCCGCGGAACGGGAAGAGGACCGGGCTTTCTACGACTGGATGGGGTACACCGGCAACCTCATTGCCCTGTTCACCATGCTTTTCCTGCCTTTTGTAGGCTACTATTTCGGTTTCGAGCTGTTTTCCTACTCTGCCACCTACGGTGTGACCCTCATGGGAGGGGTTCTCTCCTGGCTGTTCATAATCCAGGCCATCGTCATCGCCGTCCTCTTCATCGGCGCGGCCTACTACGCCTGGCTGGGCCTCATCCGCATCCCCGGCTCTGAGGCCCAGCGGAAGTGGACCCCCGTCTTCAACGTCGTCCTTATCGTCGGGTTCATGGTGTGGGCGACCCCCCACACCATGGCGGCCTCCATTGAGGAGTCCACCGGCGGTTTCCACCCCATCCTGGGGGCGTTGGGGGTTATGGCCCCCAAGATGATCGCCGTCACCCTGATCCTGGTGGTCCTCTACGCCAGCTACCTCCTCTACCGCCGGGCCGGGCGGGTTCTGACCGTTCCGTGGAGCCGCACCGGGAACATCATCCAGTGGGGCGCTCTGGGCTTGACCGCAGTGGCTATCACGGTACTGGGGGTGGTCGGCTACTTTTCCTCGGCAGAAACGCGGATCGACACGTCTGTGTTGCAGATCGTGGTCCTCATGATCGGCATCGCCTTCACCTTTACCTTGGACGTGTTCCTGTTGCGGGGGTCGCAGACGGTGGCCGCGGTGCGATGGGGCAGCATGCCCCAGCGGGGCCAGTACGTGCTCATAGCCCTGGCTTTCGTCATCGTCTGGCTCATGGGGCTCATGGGCTACGCGAGGAGTGGCGTCCGCCTCAACTGGCACGTCTTCGGCATCATGGAAGACACCTCCGCCGGGGCTGGTCTTCCGTCTCTCGGCGAGGCCGCCATCGTCATAACGTTGATTACTCTGATCTTCTTCGCCCTGCTGGCCGTCTCCTTCGCCATCTCCGGCATGATGGGAAGGGACCCGGTGGTTGAAGCAGAGGCCGAGGCAAGCAGAGGGCAGCGGTTGCAGGCTGCGGGGGAGCGGGCATGACGCGAGTTCGGCAGTACGCGGTGGCCACCGCCCCGGCCCTGATTATCCTTGGGTTCTTCGTCTGGTTCGCCAACTGGATACCTCAGACGGAATGGGACCCCCCTGAGAAACAGGACATCGGCGCGAGCATGACCCCGGCCCAGTTGGCGGATGTCGGCCAGACCATCGCGCTCCAGCGGGGTTGCTTGGCCTGCCACACGATCGAGCCCGGGTCTGGGGTTCAAGGGGGAGGCCGGGGGCCAAACTGGGCCGGCCTGGCCACCCGAAGGGCCCAGGGCGTAGATGGAGGACCCGGCGACCTGGTCGAATACCTGGCCCAGGCCCTCTACGAGCCGGGCGCCTACCTGGTGGAAGGGTATGCCGACATAATGCCGGCGGCCACGAGCGCCCCGGCAAAACTTACCTACGAAGAGATCGTGGCGGTCGTCAACTACCTGCAGTCTCTGGGAGGAACGCCCTCGGCGAAATTAGGCGACATCCCCAGGCCATCAGGGGATACGGCGGGTGGAGTGGCCGCCACCGGCGGCGCATCGCCAGTTGAAGCGTCGGTCAAAGACCCCGTGGCTATCTTTACCGCGTTCAACTGCGGGAATTGCCACAGCCTGGATCCTGGCGTGGTGCTGGTGGGACCGGCCCTGGACGCGGCTAGCCTCAAGGACACAGCGTCGGGCCGAGGGGTGAGCCCCAGGGCCTACGTAATAGAGTCCATCGTGAACCCCGGCGCCTTCGAAAAAGAGGGAACCCTCTCCGGCGTCATGCCCCCGACCTTCGGTGACCAGATGACCGCCGGACAACTTGAAGCCCTGCTCGATTATCTTCTTTCCTCTGGAGGTGGACAATGAGGCCCGGCCTTCCATCCTGGGCCCGCAACGTGCCCCTGCCCGTAGGCGCTTTCCTGGTCCTGGCCGGGATGTTCGTCCTGCTGAAGCTCGTCCGGCCCGTGTTCCCAGGCAGCATTATCTTGTTGTACATGGGGTTTGTGATTGCCGGCGTCATCATCCATGTTACCCTGGATGATGGCCGGATGCAGCGGTTCCGGGACTTTTTCGTTGGAACCGCGAATGACACCGCAACACACCGGGCACAACGCTGGATCCTGCTTCTGGTGGTTCCGCTGGTCTTGGGTTGGGGAGTCTATGGCGCCATGCGTCCCAGCTACTCTCCGCCCGTGGAGATCTTCCAGCGGCACCCCACCGCGGGTGAAGAAATCCTGAGCCGCATTGAGGTGCCGGAATGGGCGGCGGAGCCGGCCAACTGGAGCCCAGCGGCCGTTGAGGAAGGAAAACTCCTTTACGGGGGCAACTGCGCCATATGCCACGGGGAAAGACTGGATGGCAAAGGCCCGGCCGCCGAGGGCTTTCGCTATCCCATTCGCCCCGCCAGCTTCCAAGACCCGGGCACCATTGCCCAGCTTACGCTTCCCTACGTTTATTGGAGGCTGACCACCGGCGGCATCCAGAACCAGTTCAATAGCGCCATGCCCCGTTGGGTGGCCTCAGACCAAGAACCCGACGCCTCCACACTTCACTCCAATGACCTGTCATCGGACGAGGCGTGGAAGGTCATCGTGTACCTGTATGACGAAACGGGCCACACGCCCAGGTAAAAACACAGCCAGTAACAGCGATCCAGTTCTAGAGGTGTAGGTTTGGCGGACAGTAGGATAAGCCGAAGAAAGTTTCTCACAGGGGCCGGCGCCCTTGCTGGGGGCGTGGCGGCGGCGGGTGTGCTTCGGGGTCTAGATGCGGAGCCGGTCTTCGCGGGGCGCAACCTCAGGCCGGTCGCCCAAATCGATAACCCGCTGGAGTACTATCCCGACCGGGCCTGGGAGGACGTATACCGCAACCAGTACTCTTACGACCGCTCTTTCACCTATGTCTGCTCTCCCAACGATACCCATGCGTGCCGAATCCAGGCCTTCGTCCGCAACGGCGTGGTGACCCGGGTGGAGCAACCTTACGAGCACCAGAACTACAAGGACCTGTACGGCAACCAGGCAACGCAAGCCTGGAATCCACGTATGTGCTTGAAAGGCTACACTTTCCATCGGCGGGTATACGGGCCATACCGGTTGCGGTATCCCATGGTCCGCAAGGGATGGAAGCAGTGGGCCGACGAAGGATTCCTCTCTCTCTCCGACGACCCGAGCCGGCGCACCAAGTACAAATTCGACTCCAGAGGCAGCGACGAGTTCGTTCGGCTTTCTTGGGACGAAATCAGCACGTACCTGGCCAAGGGACTCATGGCCATCGCCGAGACCTACAGCGGCGATGAGGGGCGGCGGCGCCTGATCGACCAAGACGGCTACGAACCCGAGTTGCTGGAGCACTGGGGAGGAGCGGGCACCCGGACCATGAAGTTCCGGGGCGGCATGGGCCTGCTGGGCGTCATCGGAAAGTACGGGCTCTACCGCATAAGCAACATGATGGCCCTTCTGGATAGCCGCATCCGTGGAGTGGGCCCCGATGAGGCCCTGGGCAGCCGGAACTGGTCCAACTACACCTGGCACGGCGACCAGGCGCCCGGCCATCCCTTCGTCCACGGCCTTCAGACCTCGGACATCGATATGAACGACGTTCGCTCCTCCAAGCTCACCATCCAGGTGGGCAAGAACCTGATCGAGAACAAGATGCCCGAGGCCCACTGGCTCACCGAGATCATGGAGCGGGGCGGGCGCCTCGTGGTCATCGCCCCCGAGTACAACCCCGCCGCCAGCAAGGCCGACTACTGGATGTCGGTGCGTCCCGGCCTGTCCGACACCAGCATCTTTCTGGGCATCACCAAGTCCCTCATGGACAAAGGTTGGTACGACGAGCCCTTCGTCAAGCAGTACACCGATTTCCCGCTGCTGGTGCGCACCGATACCCTCCAGCGGCTCAAGGGCAAGGACATCTTCCCGGGGTATAGCAACCAAGACCTCACGAAGGGCCCCAGCTCCACCATCCAGGGGATAACATCGGAGCAGCGGGAGATCATCGGCGACCCGGTGGTATGGGACTTTAACAGTAACGGGTTCAGGGCGATCACCCGGGACGACGTTGGCGACACGCTGACGGACAAGGGCATCGATCCGGCGCTGGAGTGGACTGGCAAGGCAACGCTGGTAGACGGATCCGAGGTGGAGGTGATGACCCTCTGGGAGATGTACAAGGTTCACCTCCGGGACTATGACATGGACACTGTGCACGAGATTTGCGGGGTGTCCAAAGAGATGTTGGAGCGGTTGACCAAGGACATCGCCCGGCGGTTCTGGGACCCCGACTTCATGGGCAAGCCCAGGGAGGCCTATCCCATCTCCATCCACTACGGGGAAGGCATCAACCACTACTTTCACGCTACCCTGCACAACCGGGCCACCTACCTGCCTTTGATGCTGGTAGGTAGCATCGGGATAGCGGGCAGCGGCGCCCACACCTGGGCTGGGAACTACAAGGCCGCCAACTTTCAGGGTTCGGAGTGGTCGGGCCCCGGCTTCAAGGGCTGGGTGGCGGAAGACCCCTTCAATCCCCTCTTGGACTCGAACCAGCCGATGACCAAGGAGTATGTCCACGGCTACGCCCGGGGCGAGGAAGTCGGCTATTGGGCCCACCGGGACAAGGCGCTGATTGTGGACACCCCGAAGTTCGGCCGCAAGGTTTTCACCGGAACGACCCACCTGCCCACGCCAACCAAGGTCATTTGGACCACTAACGTGAACCTCATCAACAACGCCAAGTGGGCCTACGAACTCATCAAGAACGTCAACCCCAAGGTTGACATGATTGTCACTCAAGACATCGAGATGACCGCCACGTGCGAGTACGCCGACTTCATCTTGCCCGCCAACTGTTGGATGGAGTTCCAGAGCCTGGAGATCACCAACTCGTGCTCCAACCCCTTCTTACAGATTTGGGGGAAGGACGGAATCAAGCCACTATACGACAGCAAGGATGACCTGCAAATCTATCCCGGCGTGGCGGAGAAGCTGACCGAACTCACCGGCGACCCCCGGTTCCAGGATTACTGGACCTTCGCCCGGCAGGGGCGCGAGGACGTTTACATCGACCGGCTGCTGGACACCTCAACCACCAGCCATGGCTACACCACCAAGGACGTCCTGGACGGGAAATACGGGGTGCGCGGCGGCGCGCTGATGCTCTTCAGGAGCTACCCGAGGATCGCCTTCTGGGAGCAGGTGCACGAAAGCGTCCCCTTCCTGACCGATACCGGCAGGCTGAACGCCTACTGCGACATCCCTGAGGCCATCGAGTATGGCGAAAACTTCGTCGTTCACCGGGAGGCCCCGGAGGCCACGCCTTACCTGCCCAACGTCATCGTGTCCTCCAACCCCTTCATTCGCCCGGAAAACAACGGCATCACCCCGGCTATGCTGCTGGAGAAGGTTCAGGACGCGGACCTCCGGACGGTGGCCAACAACAAGCTGACCTGGGCTGAGGTGAAGAACACAGAGAACCCCCTCTGGGGCCTGGGCTACCGTTTCCTCTGCACCACCCCCAAGTCTCGCCACACCGTTCACTCCCAGTGGACGGTCACCGACTGGAACTTCATCTGGAGCAACAACTTCGGCGACCCCTACCGCGTTGACAAGCGGAGCCCGGGGGTGGGTGAGTGGCAAATCCACATGAACCCCCAGGCAGCCCGGGACCTGGACATCGCGGACGGCGACTACGTGCACGTGGACGCCAACCCCGCCGACCGGCCCTATGTTGGTTGGCAGCAGGACGACTACTTCTACAAGGTCTCCCGGCTGAAGATTCGGGTCAAGTATAACCCTGCTTATCCCTACAACTTCACAATGATGAAGCACGCTTCGTTCATCGCCACCGAGAGGAGCGTGCTGGCCCACGAGAGCCGCGCGGATGGACGCGCCTTGTCGGCCGACACCGGGTATCAGTCCAGTTTCCGCTACGGCTCCCAGCAGAGCATCACCCGTAGCTGGCTCATGCCCATGCACCAGACGGACAACCTCTTTCACAAGGCCAAGGCACTCATGTCCTTCATCTTCGGGTTTGAAGCGGACAACCACGGCATCAACACGGTGCCCAAGGAGACCCTGATAAAGATTGAGAAGGCCGAAGCAGGGGGGATGGACGGCGTAGGCGTCTGGACGCCGGCGACCACAGGCTACTCACCCGCCAACGAGAGCAGCTTCATGGCCAGGTACATAAAGGGCGACGTCACCAGGGTGAGGAGCTAACCGTGAAAGCCTTCGAACCCCAAGACCCGATGGAGTTGGTGGGGATAGCCCTGCCCCAAGGGGACGCGGACTACATGGCGGAGTGCGTGGTGGAGGAGTATCTGCTCTTGGGGTGGAACGACGGACAATTGATGTCCATTTTCACAAACCCATTCTTCCAGGCAACTCATCGCATCTACCACGAAAGGGGCGAGGAGTACGTTCAATCGGTAATTCAGCGGGTCCGGGATAAATGGAGCCGCGGCTGGATCAAGAGAGGAGAGCCCAATGCCTGACGTGTACAACTGGCAGCTTGGCCGGCAGATGCACTACCCCTATCAGGAGAAGCATCCCAGTTGGCAGTTCGCCTTCGTTTTCAACACCAACCGCTGCATCGCTTGACAGACCTGCACGATGGCCTGTAAGGCCACCTGGACCTTTTCCAAGGGTCAAGAGTACATGTGGTGGAACAACGTGGAGACCAAGCCCTACGGAGGCTACCCCCAGTTTTGGGATGCCAGGCTTCTGGGTATGCTGGACCAGGCTCACCAGGATGCGGGCCGCGAGGCCATCTGGGACCCTTCGCAGCGGGATGGCGATCAGCGGCCTTATGGCGCCTACGAAGGTATGACCATCTTCGAGGCAGCGAGACACTCGGAACAGCGGGAGGAGGTCGCCCTGGGTTACGAACCCACCGATGAGCAGTGGCGGTCTCCCAACATCTACGAGGATACAGCCACCGGCTCCCGGGACCAGCGGGACCTGCTAAACCTGATGCCCGCGGCCCTTCCCGAGCACGAGACGTGGTTCTTCTACCTCCAGCGCCTGTGCAACCACTGCACCTACCCGGCGTGCCTGGCCGCTTGCCCCCGGCAGGCCATCTACAAACGCCAAGAAGACGGAATCGTGCTCATCGACCAGGAGAGGTGCCGGGGTTACCGAAAGTGCGTCATGCAGTGCCCCTACAAGAAACCCATGTTCCGGGACACCACGAGAGTCACGGAGAAGTGCATCGCCTGCTACCCCCGCATCGAGGGGAAGGACCCCATCTCCGAGGGGGAGCCCATGGAGACCCGCTGCATGGCGGCTTGCGTGGGGAAGATACGCCTCCAAGGGCTGGTCGAGGTCAAAGAGGACGGGAGCTGGGTCGAAGACCGGGACAACCCCCTGTACTACCTCATCAAAACGGAGAAGATCGCCCTGCCCCTCTACCCTCAGTTCGGCACCGAGCCCAACGGGTACTACATACCGCCCCGGTGGGCGCCCAGAGCCTACCTCCGGCAGATGTTCGGCCCCGGCGTGGACGAGGCCCTCGAGAAATACTCCGCTCCCTCCAGGGAGTTGCTGGCCGTGCTGCAACTATTTCGGGCTTCTCAGACGATTGCCTTCAGGTACGAGATCATCGAGGGTGAGAAGGTCTTTGAAACCACCATCAACGGCAAGAAGTGGGAGATGTTCAACGACACGGTGGTGGGGTACAGCAAGAGCGGCAAAGAGATAGCCCGGGTGTCGGTAGAGGAGCCAACATATATCCGCCCCGGCAAACACTACAACGCGATCTAGGGGGTTGTTGGCCATGTGTGAAACCTGTGGCTGTAAACCGATGGCCCGGAGCAGGGCCTACGAGTTCATTTCTGCCGCATTCTCTTACCCAGACCCGGACCTGGTAGAGTTCTTGCAGAGCCGCCTGCCGGATTTGGAGAACCGCTTTTTGGTCTTGGCGGACCGGCCCAACCTCGGGGCGTTGCGGGCCTTGAGGCCCGCAATCATGTCCTACTCTCCCGGCGAACTTGAGTCCGAATACGTCAGGACCTTTGGGCATACTATTTCCAAAGAGTTTCCTCCTTACGAGGCCGAGTATGGGCAGTCTCACATTTTCCAGAAATCTCAGAACCTGGCCGACATTGCTGGGTTCTACCGGGCTTTTGGCCAGGAGTTGGCCCCGGATCTCAATGACCGCCTGGACCATATCGGCGTCGAGTTGGAGTTCATGCACGTTCTGTGCCTCAAGGAAGCCTACGCTCTCGCCAAAGGGCACCCGGAAGAGCAGTTGGCCGTGTGTAGAGAAGCCCAGGCCAAGTTCCTGGGGGAGCACCTGGGCCAGTGGGCGTTTGGGTTCGTCCAGAAGCTAGAGACGGGGACTGGGAGTACCTTGTACGGGCTGATTGGCCAGCTGCTGATGGCGTTTCTGACCTTCGAGATGCGAACGTTTGGGCTTGAGCCCGGCGAAGTGGGCGACCCGGTCATCGTGGAGCCATCCGAAGAAGGAATGCCGGATTGCGAGGCCTGCCCACTCGTTGTCCCCGCCGCGGAAAGGGGGTAGAGGTCCATGAACGCCGGAAAATCTCTGATCAGTCGAAGATCCATGTTGCTCGCGTCTTCCGCCGCCGCCGTTGGCTGGCTAGTCTGGCCTTTCACCAGGAGCGTGTCGGCTCAGAAGGCAAGCCTCATCGCCAAGCAGGTAGACCGTGTCCCCGACGATCCCGAGGCCAGCCTGTGGCAAAAGGCGGATTCCCTGGAAGTGCCAATGGCGCCCCAGGCGGTAGTAAAACCGCGCACCTACGAAACCGGGGTGGGAATCGTCACAGTCCGGGCGCTCTACGACGACAACAGGCTTGCTTTCCTGCTGGAATGGGACGACGCCGGGCAAGACGTGAGCATTGGCGGTGTGGGCTCTTTCCGGGATGCGGTTGCCATCCAGTTTCCCTCCGAGGCGACCAAAGGCATTCCGTATTTCGGAATGGGGGAGTTGAACAACTCGGTCACCATCTACCACTGGAAAGCCGACTGGCAGTTCGCCAGGGACTACGATACAAACGACGAGTTCCCCAACATGGCTGTGGACTGGTACCCCTTCACCGGGCGGGGCCCCGGTGAGATTGCCGAGGCGTCCGACTACGGGAAAGAAGAGGCCAATAGGGTATTTCATACCTCTTGGTGGGCGGGCAGCACTTTGGCCAACCCCGATTTGCAGGCCAAAACGCCCGTGGAGAAGCTTACGGCCGAAGGGTTCGGGACCATCAGCTCAGTGAATGCCGAAAAGCAGGACGGCTCGGGCAAGGGGGTGCGGAAAGAAAGCGGCTGGAAGACCGTGATCTCCATTCCCCGGGTCCAG